>Ga0070745_1000379_pt1 | contig 27854 bp, 25 predicted proteins | sample VirMetDEL_Mar_4_FD_77438 | JGI IMG/M metagenome (GOLD analysis project Ga0070745, IMG submission 77438) | Aqueous microbial communities from the Delaware River and Bay under freshwater to marine salinity gradient to study organic matter... | ecosystem: Environmental > Aquatic > Marine > Coastal ...
GCCCGTGGCCTCTTGAGAAATGATTTAGTCTTTGACGAAAATAACTTTGAAGTTAGGTATAACATACAGCCATGAAAGCGATCATCACACTTTTGGCACTCGGTTACTGCGTAGCGGGGACTGGGTGTCTCAATCTCTCACAAACCATCAAGGATCTTCCGGGCTACGAGTTCGGGGAACTGAACTACGCCAGGACTGGCAATATCACCAGTACCACAGTCAACGCCCAGAATGCGAAGATCGAAGATGATGTACTGACCATTGAGTCAATCAATGTGGTACACTCCAACCCGCTGTTCGGAATCAACGCCTCGGTCAAAGGATTGAAACGTCCAGCCGCTAAGAACGATGCCGAATAAGAAAGATTCCAGGTTAGTAAGGGCAGGGGTTAGCGGGTACAACAAACCCAAGCGCACCCCTAGCCACCCAAAGAAAAGCCACGTTGTCGTGGCAAAGGTCGGGAACAAGGTGAAGACCATCCGCTTTGGGGAACAAGGAGCTAAGACTGCTGGCGCACCTAAAGCAGGGGAGTCAGCTAGGATGAAAGCTAAGAGAAAATCTTTTAAAGCCCGTCACGCCAAGAACATCGCAAAAGGAAAGATGTCCGCGGCGTATTGGGCAGACAAGGAGAAATGGTAATGGAAACTGCACAAGGTATTTATCAGAATTTAGAATCGGACAGGTATATGTTCCTGGATAGGGCGCGGGATGGTTCTAAGCTGACCATACCATTCCTTATGCCGCCATTGGGACATAGCCCCGCAAACAGGCTACCCACGCCATATCAAGGCATAGGCGCAAAAGCAGTAAACAATCTGGCATCCAAGCTGTTGTTGGCATTGCTACCACCTAACGCACCATTCTTCCGCCTGACAATCGACCGGGGAGAACTCAATAAAGCCCAGGCCGAACTAGGACAAGAGCAAGCTAGTGGGTTGCGTACTGAACTGGAGCGAGCCTTATCGGAGATTGAAAAGAGTGTTTCGATGGAGATTGAAACCAACGCCATCCGTGTTGGAGCATACGAAGCAATCCGCAACTTGATCGTTACTGGCAATGCCTTGATCTACATGGACAAGTCAGGACAGACCCGGGTCTTCCGACTGGACCGGTATGTGGTGAAACGTGACCCGATGGGCAACATCCTCAAGATTGTTACCCAGGAAACCATCTCGCACTCTGCACTTCCTGAAGAGATCCGTTCACAGTATGCCAACGACAAGGAAGCCAACTGTGACCTCTACACGGCCATTGTCCGTGAAGGTGAGGATACATTCCGTGTATGGCAGGAAATCAAAGGCATAGTGCTGCCTGATACCGAAACTACATACACGGAGGAGAAACTTCCTTACATTGCTTTGCGCTTCAACCGGATCGACGGGGAAAGCTATGGCCGTGGATACGTTGAGGAATACCTTGGCGACCTTCGTTCCCTGGAAGGACTGTCCCGTGCGCTCCTCGAAGGATCTGCTGCTGCTTCCAGGTTATTATTTTTGAACAATCCCAACGGGGTAACAAACTCCGACGACATTGTAAATGCACCCAACGGCGGCGTTATCGAGGGCTTGGCTCAAGATGTAGTCCCATTGCAGTTGCAGAAGTACAATGACTTCAGAGTAGCCTTGGAGACTTCGACAAGGATTGAAGAGCGTGTATCCCAGGCATTCTTAATCAACAGCGGCGTGGTGCGGCGAGCAGAGCGTGTTACCGCCGAGGAGATCCGTATGTTGTCCCAGGAGCTAGAGTCCGCCCTTGGTGGATTGTACAGCTTACAAGCGCAAGAGTTCCAGTTGCCATTGGTGCGCCTCCTGATGAACCGCATGACCCAAGAGAAGCGTCTTCCGAAACTACCCAAGGGTATAGTCAAGCCAGCCATTACTACAGGCGTGGAAGCCCTTGGACGTGGTAACGACCTTAATCGCCTGGATATGTTCCTGGCTGGAGCGAACCAAGTAGTGGGCCCACAAGCAGTCCAGCAAGTCTTGAGCATACCTGAATACTTCAAGCGGAGGGCAACGGCACTCGGCATTGAAACAGAGAATCTAGTTAAGTCTGAGGAGCAATTAGCACAAGAGCAGCAACAGCAGCAAATGATGATGATGGCTTCTCAACTTGGTAAACCCGCCATTGAGACTGCGAGCGCACAATATATGCAACAGCAGGAGATGGCAGAAAGAGCACAACAACCAACAGAATAAGAAATGGGCGTAGTAAGTAGCATACAAATCAATGAACCCGCACCCTCCGAGATCGCACCTGAAGACCAGGAGGAAGTTGTCGATGAACAACTAGCTGAGGATCAACCAGAAGAACAAGGACAAGAAGAACAACCGGAGCGTCCCGAATGGCTCTTGGATAAATACAAGTCCGTAGAAGAACAAGCTAAGGCTTACGTTGAGTTACAAAAGAAACTCGGGGAGCGGAAGCCGGACAACGAATCCCCTCCGACTAACAACGTAGGCGAAGTATTAGAGTCAGCACGGACTGAGTTCTTCGAGCAGAATGGACTAAGCGATACCACCTATGGAACCCTGGAGAAATCAGGATTCCCACGGGAAGTCGTAGACGCTTTCATTGCTGGACAGAATGCAATGCGTGAGCAGTTTGATAACAAGGTCAGGTCAGTAGCAGGGAACCAACATGATGCCATGTTGGATTGGGCTGACTCCAACCTGACGGAAAACCAGATAGCGGCTTACAACAATGCTTATAACTCTGGAGATCCTGACGCTGCAATGATGGCGGCTGAGTATATCTTCAACCGCTATAAGGCTGAGAACAATAAAGGAGTCAAAGTCTACCAGGGCGAAACCTCTGGACTTGGCGGGGTACAACCATACGGAAGTATGAAGGAAGCCGCAAAAGACATGGGACGACCAGAATATAGGGACCAGAACTCCAGCTTCCATAAACAAGTCCAGCGCAGGTTGCAGGTGAGTACCTTTTAATTTGACAAATTTTCGCAATGCGTTTTAGCGTTGTGAACATAATTTCGTTTTAAGCGGAGCCACCTGCGGGTGATACCTTTGACGGAGAGCGAGATAACTTAATCACTTATCTTATAACCCTCTAATAAGGAGACACTACAATGGCCAACGAAGGCTTAACCGTACCATCAAGGTTTGATGACAATCAGGCAGGATCAGGTTATAACGACTTGTTCCTTAAACAATTCACCGGGGAGATCCTCAGCACGTTTGAAGAAGCAAACGTATTCAAGGCTCTCCACACCATCCGTACCATCACGTCTGGTAAGTCCGCACAATTCCCGGTAACGGGTGTTGCTTCGGCTAACTACCACACCCCTGGGCAGAACATTATCCAAGAAGGCGGGGCTAGCTCCACCTACCTTAGCGACATCGCAAAGACTGAGAAGGTCATCACCATTGACGATCTCTTGGTTGCTTCGACCATGCTATACAACTTGGATGACGTAAAGAACCACTACGACATCCGCAGCATCTATGCTACTGAGCTTGGCCGTGCGCTGGCTAAACGCTTCGACACTGCCATCTGCAAAGTGTTTGTTGCTGCTGCCCGTGATAGTGCTAACCTGACCCAGACCAACAAGACTGGTGGACAGATCGACATCCCCAATGGCGATGTTTCTGCACCTGGTGTCCCAGGAACCCCTGCCGCATTCACAGCACAAGACCTCATCAACGCATTCTTCGTTGCAGCCCAAAGGCTCGATGAGAATGACGTTCCTGAGATGGATCGCTTCTGTGTTCTTCGTCCGCAAGAATACTACAAGCTCCTCACTGGTGCTGACGGAAGCAATGTTCTCACGCTTACCTCTGCCGCTAACAGCGACATTGGTGGAAGTGGCAGCATCTCCACTGGTACGATTCCTAGCATTGCCGGGATCAAGATCTACAAATCCAACCACATCCCTTCCACGAACTTGTCTGCCGTTACCACTGGTGATGGTGCTTCTAGCAATGATGTGTTCGGCGGTAGTGGTGTAGGTTACAATGGTGACTTCCGTAATACCTTTGGTGTTATTGCTCACCCAGCGGCAGTTGGTACTGTGAAACTTCTCGACCTCGCTACCGAGTCCGAGTACAAACCAGAGTATCAATCAACCCTCTTCCTCGCCAAATATGCAATGGGTCACGGCGTGCTTCGCCCGGAGTGCGCTCTTGAGCTTGTTGCCTAATAGGTAATTCCCCAATGGATCGTGGGGGAGTAGTAGTTTTCGTCCTTTCACTACTGCTCCCCCCTTTCCTTAAATACATACGACTATGGCACTAACACTTACAACCAGACTAGAAGCGGTAAATACCATCATAGGGGTCATTGGAGAGCATCCGGTGAACACACTGGACGCAACAGGTGGTAAGCCAGTCCAAGTAGTCGTAGCAGAGAACCTCCTGGACGACACAAGCAGGGAGGTACAATCGGAAGGATGGGCATTCAATACCGAGAAGGACTACACTTTAATCAGGGATTCGGATAACAAGATTATCCTACCAAGCAACACACTGCGGGTAGACACCGAGATCAACAAGTACACGGACATAGACATAGTGCAGAGAGGCACTAAGTTGTACGACAGGAAGAACCACCGGGAAACATTCACAAAGAACCTGGATGTAGAGATCACCTTCCTACTAGACTTTACAGAAATACCTGAATCATTCCGGCGTTGGATTACCATTAGGGCAGCAAGGAAGATGGCTGCACGATATATCGGCAGCGGGGAGATGGAAACTTTCACATTGAGGGACGAATTTGAGGCCAGGAGATTGGCCAAGTCCTCGGACTCCGCTTCTGCTGATAGGTCAGTATTTGACAATCTACAAGTATTCCAGACTTTGGTTAGGTAATGCCGTTAATCAATACCAGCATCCCGAACTTAGCGCAGGGGGTTAGCCAACAACCTGACAACCTTCGGTTCCCTGGCCAAGGTGAGGCGCAGGTCAATGGGTATAGTAGTGTTGTAGATGGGTTGAAGAAGCGTCCATTCACTCAGTTTGTGGGGGAGTTAGGGACAGATACCCCGATAAGTGAAAATAGCTTCGTACATTTCATCAATCGTGGGCCAGGATTACGGCATTTGCTGGTAATAGAACCGAATGCAAACCCTGCTACTGCCACTACACCAAAGATCTACAACATTGATAACGGGACGGAACTGAACGTCTACGATGCTCTTACAAATACAAATCCGCCCAATGTTACATACATCAGCAATGCCACGCCAAAGGACAATCTGACGGCCATCACAGTTGCTGATACCACATACATCCTGAACAAAACCAAGACGATCAGTGCGTCCGGGACGAATAGTGATGCACTTGAGAAAAAGGCAATCGTTTTCATCAAGCAAGGTGACTATGCCAAGGATTACCATGTGGATGTTGTTATTGGCGGAACTACATATCATAGCACATATAAGTCAAACGATGGAGGAACCAGTAACTCAGAATTAGTAAATGGCGTTAAACCTACTAATATTACTGGGGCTGGATACGCCGTAAAAGAAGAAGGCGCATCAACGGAGGTCATTGCGCAGGGCGTATATGCTGCAATCCTTGATACAAAAGCTACTGCAATAGCCGCCGATCCATCAGATCCGATTGCCAATATTACTGTCACGCTTGCACACTTAGAAGGAGTAAGTGGGACAGATTATAGTGCGGCAACAAACGCCAATGCGATCCTGATAGAATATACAGGAGGTTCTTCTTTCCATGTTCATACACACGATGGCTTAGGCGACATTGGCATTGGAGTGGTGTATAAAGAAGTTGGCGGACTAACCGATCTGCCGACACGCGCTTTCCATGATTTTCGAGTAAAGGTAGCTGGTGACGTAGAATTAGCCCAAGATGACTACTATGTTAAGTTTGCGGTCAAAGAAGATGGAGCAACAACGGATGACTACGGTGAAGGCGCATGGGTAGAAACAATTGCCCCGGACACACCGACAGCCTTAGATGCTACCGAGTTGCCATATATCATCAGGCCACAAGATCCTAACGACACCAATTACTGCATCATCCAGAACACATGGGGGACACGGGAAGTCGGGGACACAACGACAAACCCAGACCCATCCTTTGTCGAAAACACCATTGAGAATATCTTTTTCTGGAAGAACCGCCTGGGACTATTATCCGGGCAGAACATCCTGTTCAGCGAAGCGGATGAGTACGGAAATTTTTTCCGCAGTACAGTTCTCCAGCTGCTAGACAGCGCACCTATTGACGTAGGCATATCCCATACCAAGGTAAGTTTCCTCAAGCACGTAGCGGCATTCCAAGAGAAGCTAATTGTATTTAGTGAGGAGACGCAGTTCGTCATCAAGGGAAATGAACTACTGACCCCAAAGACAATCAACATCAGTCCAATCACAGAATATGTAGCCTCCAGCAAGGTTCGCCCCCTGGGACTTGGACAGTTCATTTACTTCCCATTCACCAGGAACAGTTTCGGAGCAGTCAACGAATACTTCATGGATGTCAGTAATGACAATATGAGGGCAGATGAGATTACCGAACACATCCCCAGATACATTGCTGGCGAGATCCGTCACATGGCCGGGACTAACTCCGAAGACTGTATCGTATGCCTTGGTAGCAGCCTGAAGGAAGCATACATCTACAAATACTTCTGGCGCGGAACCGAGCGCATCCAAAGCTCCTGGTCTAAGTTCACCTTCGGCAATGACATTGTTAGCGCATTCTTCCTGGAGAGCGACCTGTACTTAGTGACCAAGGATGATACCAGGACACACCTGGAAAAGATGTCTCTGGAGAGTGGTCTGGTGGATTCAGGACTAGACTACTCGATCCACTTGGATAAACGGAAAGCAGCTGCCAGTTGTTCCCCGAGCTATCATGCCGGAACCAACAAGACAACTTTCACAGCCCCATACAAAGTAGACGAAACTGACTTTGAGGCTGAAGTATGGAGCCAAGCCGGAGTGAAAGCCAATGTAGATAGCCGTAGCGGGAATACCATTGTCGTTCTTGGTAATTACAGCAGCAGCGCATACATTGGAATCCCCTACCAATTTTCCTATACCTTTACACGCCCGACCTTAAAGCAACCATCAGTAGGTGGAGGCAGGGCAGCTAGTGTTTACACGAAGGAGACTCTACGGACGGGCAGCATTGAGTTTGCCAACACAGGACACTTCATCGTCAATGTGGCATCCAAGTACAGGCCATCCTACGAACACATCTACAATCCCATAATACTAGGCGCAGACCCGGCATTAGGAATCTTGACAGTACAGGACGGATTCTTCCGCTTCCCTGTCTACTCCAAGCCTGACGACATTACCATCTCGGTAACATCGGATAGCGCATTGCCAGTTCAAATATTGGCAGCAGAATTTGAATCACACGCCAGCAGCAGGAGTCGCAGATATGGAGGTTAAGTATTCAGATTGCGTAATTAAGGAAGCAACTCGGGGCGATCTCACGGAGTTGTGTGACAAGTTGCGTGAACAGGATGTCAATGAAATCAAAGGCTTAGGCGTACTGACCGACTATGCTTGCAATGTCAGCTATGAGAATAGTGACATCGCCATGACCATGCGGACGTTTGATGGCGACCTGATTGCTTGCTTTGGATGTGGAAAGACGGACACCCCGACAATCGCTACGATCTGGATGTTGGGTACGGATCTGGTCAAGACAGTACAATCTACGTTCTTGCGGTATAGTCGAACATGGATAGATTACCTCCTTACTGGATACGACTACGGATTTAATTTGATTAGCAAAGACAATACAGTGAGCAAGAGATGGCTAGGATGGTTGAATGCGGAGTTCTTTGAGACTCAGGACACTCCTGCTGGCTATGAGTATTTCTTGATACGGAAGGGAGGATATTGATATGTGTTGGGACATAGCAGTAATGGCAGCAGTAGCGTCTACTGCAACTGCGGCAGCATCCTTCATTGGCCAACGCCAGCAAGCTAGGGCGCAAAGGCAATACCAAGAGATTGCTGCAAAGCAGGAGCAGCAGAGATTCCTCCAGGAGCAATCTGCAATGTTGACTCGCACCGGAATGGAAATGGAAGCTAGGGAAGCCGAAGCATTTAAAGCTGAACAGATGGCAAAGGCTAGTATTGCAAGAGCCAGGGTAGCCGCAGGTGAGGCCGGAGTTGCCGGACAGGGTATTGATGTAATGATTGGCGACTATTATCGGCAGCTAGGTGATTACAGGACTGCACTAACCAAGGAGCGTGGATACCAGGACATTGCTACGGGCTTGGCATTATCCGACATAGGAATGCGTAGCCAACAGAATCTAATAGGCATACGCCGTCCTGTGAATGAACCCAGCTTGCTTGAAGGTGTAGCAAGCATTGCATCCGCCGGGATGCAGGGATACGCACAAGGGGCGCAAATGCAAGCAGCTAGCGGAGGTTTACCTTCTGGATCTGGTGGATCTACAAGCGCATTTCAGACTACTGCTTTTGATAAAAACTATCAGCTAGGATTCGGATAAGACATGGCCAGAGAACAAGTTCAGGATTTACCGGGTAGGATTGCAAAACCTGCTGCTGTGTCAGCGGGTCAGTATCGGGTGCAAGTACAGGAAGCACCAGTTAGCGGACTGACTAAACTTGCATCCGCTCTGTCCAATGTAAACCAGGGATTAGTTGCGTATAGCAAATACCAGGGCATCCAGAGAATAGAAGGCCAGAAGCTAGGGGAATTGCAGTTTGCACGAGATGCGGCGGCAGCAGATACCGAGGAAAAGAAGCTGGAGCTATTTAAGACTGAGCAGAAGCTAGTGGATCAAGGTCTGCTAAAAAACTCTCAGCGCATTGGTTTCCGTGAATCCTACAATGCCGGGATAGGTAGGATGATGAAGAGTGAGTTTCTTCAAGAACTGAACAAAGGATACAATGATGTCATTTCCCCTGATGCCGATGACGATGCAGTAAACGAACTGATCGCCAATGCCCGTGGTAAGATTGCGGAGAAGCTACAGAACAACCCCTATGCTCTCCTGGCCTTCAACAGGATAGCTGATGCGGAAGCATCTAACTTTGTGTCACAAACTGACAGGGCAAGAGATGCGGCTATACAGGATCGAGCCAGAGGCATCGCAAGGATGGAGGTCGGAATAGAGTTGGATAGGATCACAGGAGATCCAGAGTCCACAACAGTCTATGCTGATACACAGTTATTCTTGGCAAGCTATGACGATGGCTTGAAAGGAATGTATCCAAATCCATTGGATCGCACAATTATCCTCTCTGAGTCGGTTGCTACCTATGCACGCCAGTTAGCGGATGAAGGCCAACATGCAAAGGCAATGACTCTATTGGATGCCACAGAGAGCGTCAAAATCAATGGGAAGCCAGTGTTCAAGTCTACTGCTGCACAAGCCCAACTAAACCAAATCCGCAACAAGATCGAGTACGACAAGATACAGGATAGGACTAGGGACAAAAAAGAGCTTGCAGACCGACATTCGGACAAAGCTACAAATTTAATTGGCCGACTTAATTCTGTCACAAATATAAATGAATTTACTGAAGCAGATCGTGATCTTTTAAACGAAGTCCTGACTTTCCAGCGGACAGTCGGGGAGAAGGGTCAGACAGAAGAAAGATTAAATGAATTACAAGCCATAGTCTTTAATCCAGAAACAGGCACACCATTACAGAACTTCAAAAAACTGTATGACGCATTGGGGTTGGCTGGGAGCGATACATCCGAGGAGATTTACTTCAGCACCCAAGAAGGTATCGCAAGGAAACTAAAGGCATTGGACGAATCACCATTGGGTAGGGGATTAAGTCCCGCTGAAAAAAGAGAAATCGTTGCTCGCATGGAAGGGCGGATCAGCTTAGCAGGAGAGAATACGCCTACGTTAGCTGAGGTTCGTGGTGAATTATTGTTAAAGCCACTCCAGTTTCCAGAACTGCAAAAATATTACAATGAAATGACAAAAGGTACATACGTCTACAAAACGCCATTGTACCGGGGTTTAGATAAATCCCTAGAACTAATATTTAAGACGATAAACTTTGAAGATTTAGAAGATAAAGAATTTGCCGAAGAACAAGTAGATCTATTTCGGAATCAAGTAGCATTAAGGAATATCAAGTTACTTTTGTTCGATAAAGCAAAGGAGATGGACCAGCTTACGGAGGGTCAACCAGGATATATTGCCCCAACGGAACGTCTGAAAGTTTTACAGGATTTGGCAGACCAGCAACAAAGGAGATACAAGGATGTATTCGAGAGTCTTTACAAGATAAGTCCATCGGAAGAAAGTGAGATTGAGGACACCCCGCCAAGGGTTCAGAAATATCCATCTCTCAGAAAAGCAGGATGGTTTGATAAGAGTGTGACAACGCCTGCACAAATCAATCAGGATCGTGAGGAGATGGTAAAGGATAAAGATGATGATTCATTAAAAACATCCCTGAAAAGATTTGGGTTTACTAAATGGGATGAGGAAGAGATTCCCAGGCTGATGAAGGCGGCTGGATTAGACTACAAGGACAACATACAATTCTTTGGGAAAGGAAATCTTGAAGCGGCTAAAATGACTATTCTGGAAATGAATTGGCTAAATGCAGCAAGCCGAATGTTTGGATACGACATGGATAACAATGGGAAACTTACTGAAGATCCTACTCCACTGACCAAAGACCAGAAGGCAAACCAAGAGAAAGCCTTAATGCAATTTCAACAATTTGGTATCTTCGGAAAGGATGCGGAAGAGTTGATACAATCCATTGAAGAATTTTTTGATATTCAACATTCCCTTAGAAAAGCACAATAATACCCTCTATGCCAATTACAGCAGAAGACATCATCAAGCGCAGGGAAGAAGAGGAAGCCCAGCAGCAAGCAAGACTTCGGGATTATATGGCTGCATCTGCGCCAGAAGGCGTAGACCCGGAAGTGTTGAATGCCATGTATGCTATGGCAGATGAAGTAACTGCTGCTGAGACAATATCAAAGAAGCGAGCCATAATTGGAACGACATTAGGTGTTGGTACTGAGATCGGCGGAAGTATCGCAGGTGGCATAGCCTGGAGCAGGTACATGAATGCTGTTCGGATCGCAAATGCGGCCAGGGCGGCTGGATCAGCAGGGGTAGTTACTCCAGAGCCAGTAAGCACTGCCATTGGTGCTGGTGTGTTTCTCGCTGGAGAGGCGGCTATTGGTGCAGCATCGAATATAGCTGGTCAGCAAATACGCAAAGCCTATGGCTTGCAGGACAAGACTTCATGGGGAGAAGTCGCTGCTGCTTCTGTGTTCAATTTGACTGTGGTCGGGACAGGCATTGACAAGGCAGTAGCCAAGGCAGGGGAGAAGGTATTCAAGATACATCAACCATCCTTGCAATCCATGAAGGCATGGAAAAGGAAAGATCTTCTTGTATTCGGAGCCACCAAGTCTGTGTCCGGTGCAGCAATGGGATTGTCAGAATCTGTACTGCGGCAAGAGGTAGAGATTTTATTAAACGACCGGGAAAATAGGGACACCTACGACTATCTTCTATCCGCCGGGTTTGGTGCTGGCTTCAATTCTTTGTTCAATTTATGGGGGAAAACAGGCGCATGGGGAAGAAAACAAGCAACCAAAGTATTTGAAACATCTGTTGACTCACTCAAGGAAAGACTTGCTACTGCGCAAGCAACACTTGCAGACCTACAACAACCGCTACCTTCTTCTGTTACATCCAATCCGTGGGCCAGTTATGCTAACTCTGCAAGGATTGGGCAAGAAATGGCCATTCGTACTAAGCGGAAAGAGATTGAGGTAATAGAAGAAGCTCTTGAGTTAATGAAAGATGGAGCAGAGGAGTTCTCCAAAGCAGACATCGAAGCAACCAAAGTTGATCTAGCAGAACCAACAGAGCCACAAAAGATCCAAGACCCAGGTGAGTTTTCACAGCCTGAGCTTCCGCCAATACAAGAAGAAGATTTTGTCTCTGCTCCACAAGCTACACCAGATGCGGAGGGGGTAACTCCTCCAGTTGAACAAGTAAAGCCAGTCACGGAGTCTGCGGAGGAATTAAAGAATCCTATTTATGTGGATGAGGCTAGGGAGAAAACATTCCTAGATATTTACAAACGCTCACAGCTTGTTAAGCCGGATTCTTCTACACACCAAACGAACCTTCAATCTGTGACGAAGGCATTGAGGGATCTGCAAAGTCACACGGAAGAAAGAATCCTGCACTTAGTAAATGAACTTCACAAAGATGCAGGGAACCAATCGGTAGCAAAGGAGTTGTCCAATGAGATAAACTTCCTACGCAAGGTCAACTTGAACACTGGCTATGCACTAGAGTTTATGGCTGGAGGTGGCGTGCGTGGCTTTAGGGCAGATGATCCAGCAGCAGTTAGACTAGCAACCCCACGGAAGAGTCCATACTTCATCCAAAACCCCGAAAACCCACAATATAAACAAATCAGCCAGGAAAATATAGATGAAGATGAAGCTCTCGAATCGCTCCTGGAGTTGGTCAATGAGACGGCTAAGACCGGAAGGACACCGGATGAGTTGGCTATGCGTGAAACGCTGGAGAGCATCACCGCTCCAAAGGCTCCAGAAGAAGCCGTAGAGCCTATCATTGATGTTAAAAAGATGGGTGAAACTGCGGAGGAGATTATTCAAAAGCCAGAGGCCAAGCCTACTAGGAAAACAAAAAAGGCTGTTAAAAAACCAATAGAAGATCTTGAGAAGAGCCAGGAGGATGTCTTAGCTAAAAAGCTACTGGAGCAACAGCAAAAAGCGGCAAGCAAGTTAGACGAGCAAATAGAAGAGTTGCGTAAGAAAGTATTTGACGAGCCTGAAGAAACAAAGGCCAAGCTAAAGAAGCAATTATCTGCCGAAGTACAGGAAAAGCTCAGGGTAAAGAAGTTCTACCAGGATGCAATCAAGGAGAACGAGAAGTACATACAAAGGTTACAACAGCGCAAAGAGATAATTGAAGCTGAGGGGCGAGGGGTCATGTCAGAAATGCGTGGCATCACAGCAAAAAAACCTAAAGGACCAACCAAGACGCCGGGTAGATTGCAGAAGCTCGAAAAGGAAATTAGAGACTCCAAGAAACGGATGGCGCAAAAACTGAGGGACATCGACAAGGCCGCAAACAAAATCAAAGACGAAGAGTTCATCAAACTCCTGTACAATTCCTACCTCAATACAGCTATCACTGGTGCAAACAGGAACAAGTTTGGTGCATACAATAGCGCAATAAACTGGTACTTGTCCGCTCGCAGAATGGCAATGATCGACCAACTGCCATCTGTTGCTGCCGCTGTACCTGCCGGAATTGGTGTAGGGATTAAACAAACTGTCGGCTTTATACCGGAGTTCATCTTTACCGCATGGAAAGACAAGTCCATCTCGAAGGCATCTAAAATGGCACTAGCTGATTTGCATGGCACAATGGCCATGTTCTCTAGCATAAATCTAAAGGAGATGCTGAAATACTCAGCACGTACTTTTGTTGAGGGTAGGGACATAACAAATAAGTCCGCCATGAAATACTTCGACCATCACGGGCGAAAGACAGGGACGAGATTGATGCAAAAGGCATACGCCGATGCAATGGCTAGGGATAAAGGTGTCACAAATATAACAAACTACCTCCTGCATACGATTCTGAATGGCAAGATAATGGACATACTTTCCATTGGAGCCAGGGGTATTGGCGTAATGGATGGTCTTTTCCAGAGGCAGTTGCTCCGGGGACGCATGTACTCCGATTCTCTCAAGCAAGCTGTTGATCTAAATCCAGATGCAAACTTTAGCGAATTAAAGGAAATAGCCGAGAAAAACTATAAAAAGCAGTGGGTGGACGATGATGGAGTTGCAGTCCTTAGTTCAAGCCATGACCAATCTATTGTAAACCAAGTTGAAATCGAATTATTGAAAGCTGCCAACACGGATGACATAGAAGGAACTGTTACAGCACTGATCGAAAAAGGGATCAAAGTTGTTGAAGACAGGTCGAATACTTCAGTTCGTGCCTTGATGAGCATCTTGATGCCATTCCTGGGGGTAGGTGTTAGAGGCACATTCAGGGGAATCCGTCTTTCTATCGCGCCATTACGTGCTTTCAAAAACCCGCACAATCCAAAGTTGGATAGTTTGCGCTTTGAGCAACAAGCCTTGATAGATAGCAAGGAGGTTGAAGGTCTAACTCCAGAAGCAAAACGAAGGACAGAAGAAGAGATCAAGACTGTAGCTCAAGAAATCACACGGGTACAAAAGCTACGCAATGACTACAACCTCGACATCCTCAAGGACACTATGATGACAATAGGTCTTGGAACAGTTGGGTATCTTGCAGGTAGATATGGTTACGGGACCGGATCTTTGGCCTGGATGTCAGATGAGCAAAAAAGGAACTTAGAAAAGAATACAAAAAAATTTAATATGCTTGGTGTAGAATACACTGCTGCTGCACCATTTAACTTTCCATTTGCAGCCGCCGCTGACCTTGGCATGTACCATCGTCTCAAAGAACTGGAACGCACAGAAAACAAAAAGTTCCTCACATCTGACCAAGATTTGTTTTCGGTGGCTGCACAATCATTCCTAGAGTTGTTAAAAGATCAGCCAATCACTTCTTCCATCGGTGACATAACTGACATGGTAAGTGGATCTAGGGAGCAGAAGGCTAGAGCGCAATCCAGGTTTGTTTCATCTTTCTTTTTAGTTCCAGCCCAAATTCGCAAGTTTGTGAGGCAATGGGAGGAGTCTGGATCAGGCACAGTTGCAGACATGAAAGGGGCTTCCTTCCAAGCCCGTATAGTTTACAACGCACTAGGACATGGCGCACAGGCCAAGAGGACGGACAGGTTTGGAGAAGACATTCAACCGACAGGGACTTGGTTCTCTACTAATGTGATGCGGCAATTCCCGCAGAAATTCCAAACACTTACCAAGCTGGAAGAATATATCTTGGCCGATTCTGGCCACAACAACATCTCCTACAAGCCATCCACCATTGCTGGCATTGACATGGCAAGTTATGTTGATGCGGAAGGTGTACCACTTTGGTATCACTACGACCTGCGACTAAGAGAGACAAGGATCAATCGCAAGACCCTGCTTGAAACCTTGGAACAACTGGTTAGTAAGACTTCATGGCAGCGCAAGTTCAACAAAGGATTCATTCAAAGCGAAAGCAGACAAGACAGGTATGAAAACGAAGGGTTGCTGGAATTGAATAAAATATTCAGCAAATACTATAAGCAGGTGAAGGATGACATTCTGAAAGACAAAGAGTTCTTATCTCAATTTGTAGACCAAAAGGATCGTAGCCTATTTGATGTGATTGGCAGAATGACCGGGGCGCAACCTGAAAACCTTCTTGAAAAAATCGAGGAACAAAAGAAAAAAGGTAAAGTTGGGGTCATGCAATGGGGAATTGTACAGGAACTTAGAAAGTAGGGGTCAAACAAATGGGAGCTTTACAGGAACTAAGAGAATCTAGATAATCTAAAAAACCAGGAAACCAAATGGCCAACACATACACGGACTATACGAGCGGAGCAGGAGAAACTGATTTCGCCATCAACTTTGACTACCTTGAAGACTATCACGTAATCGTAAACATTGATGGAACCGACTACGATGTAAATAGCTCTGGAGGCACTTACACCTTCACCATATCTACCAGTCCAACCAAAAAGGTTGTCATTTCCCCGGCATTATCCGCCGGACAAAAGGTGCGGGTTTACAGGAATACCAGAGGAATCAATAATGACCAAGTTGGTAGATTGGTAGACTTCTCAGATGGTAGCGTCATCAAGGCCGACGACCTGGATACAACCTACTTGCACAACTTGTATTTGGCGCAGGAAGCCTCGGAAGACCCAATCAGCACAGTAAACGCAGAAGACGGCGCAATCCTAACATGGAGTGAAGATAACGGCAGATGGGAAGTCTCTGGTACAGGCGCAGTAGCTAATGCAGTCCTGGCCTACAATTCCTCTACAAAGAAGTGGGATGTGATACCACTCAACCTGCAATACGATAGTGGCAATGCCACTTTCGGATTCGGTGGAGCTCCAGCCACAACCTACAAGCACAAGTTTTATGGCGACCTGTTAATCCGTGATGACGATAATGCAGTAAACGGAGCGGTACTTACTATCGAGAATGCCAGCACAAGTGGGGTGACAAATGCCGTCCTGATACTTGCATCGCAATCTCCTATCCTCCAATTCTTTGATACAAACGGATCTACGGATAATAAGTATTTTAATGTACGTTTAGTTAATGGAGAATTGAAATTCATTCCATTGGATGATGGAGGTGCAGAAAAAGATGTTGCTCTAAAAATTGCTACAAATGGAGATGGCGTTACAGTAGGTGGAACCAACGCAACCCTAGAAGTAATAGCCGATGGGGCTGGAGCAACGGACACCGCACAGGTCAACATCGAAGGCAGTATAGCCGTCCTTCGCTTGTATGACACCCAAGCTACCGCTGACAAAGGATTGTGGCAGTTAGTGAACAACGGGGATGCCTTAGCCCTGTCACTTTATACAGACGCTGGCTCATTAAGTAAGAAGGCTATACAGCTTACGGCAGATGGCTACAATGTCTACGGGGATGGTGTTATAGAAGATGCTGCATACAAACACACATTCCACGGGGATGTGTTGATGCACGACACCGATGCCGGAAGTGAATGCGTACTGAAAATTCAAACTGAAGGAACAGATGCTGCTGATTATGCTTCCATCATTCTGGAAGGAACTTCCTCAACCATTGTATTCAAAGATACAGACGCACCAACCGATAAAGGCCAGGTGCATATCGGATTAAACAACAATTACCTGAACTTTGCAGTCTATAATAACGCTGGCTCAACTCTTTACGGAATACCTTTGCAGATTGGAACTGGATCAAATCCAGCCGCTGCCAATAACAATAGCGGAGAGAAACACAACATCCTGTTAGGCAATCTACCAACTTCCGATCCAGGAGTTACCCATGCCATTTGGAACCGCAATGGTACAGTTGCCATGTCGGGGTCTTCTCGATACATCTATGACTCCGGCTGGGTTACTGCTTGGGGAGGCTCTTCTATCGGATCTAATTTGTCTCTGACTGAAATACTTTCAACGGATGTAGCTTCATATTTTCCGTTTGATGTAACTATATGGTTTCGCAGTTCTTCCTCTGCAACAGAATGCTTTAAAATATCCTGCGCTCCTGATGGAAGCTCTGTAAGTACATCTGTTGGAGTTCAAGCAACTTTTGATACTTCCACCCGTGGGCTGAAACTTATCTTCCAAGATAACCCTTATTATTATGAACTTGGCGCAGGAATAGGCACAACAGCTACCTGGAATACAGGAACAGGCCAAATCCGTGTAACCATTCAATAATGGACAAGCAGCTATCAGACAACATGCGGAAACGCATGGAAGAATTGCAAGGCAGGTTGATCGACACCTTCAGCCTTGCCATTGATGATATGCACCAGTCCGGCGAGTACAACGCCAGCATCTTAGGTCAGGCGCGACAACTCCTAAAAGACAATGATGTCATCACCTCGGCGGCTGAGGGTACTCCCCTCAATGACCTGACCAAGGTACTGCCATTCCAGAAGGGTATGGCGGATGATGACTTCGAGAAGAAGTTTGCCGAACTCTAACGCATCCTGGAGCGCATAGCTACCAGTACCGCACTTCGTACAAAGTGACTAACGGAAACTTTGTCGGCATCCGCAAACCTCTTGACCTGATCCATGACATCATTGGGCAGATAGATACTTGTCTTCGCCCCTGATTCCACAGTCTCTCCATCATAGCCATCAACCTGGCGATGGGGTGCTTTCGGTTTGCGTGTCCTTTTTGCTTGAGGTTTATCCATATTCCTCCGTAATGTGTGTAGATTATCCATTGAGTCAAGCCCGATATGCAAATCCCTGACGAGTTAAAGGACTTCCGTAACTTTCTGTACCTAGTATGGAAGTACCTAAACCTTCCAGACCCCACACAAATCCAATACGACATAGCGGATTACCTGCAACATGGACCAACCCGCTGCATTGTGGAAGCCTTTCGTGGCGTAGGTAAGTCCTGGGAGTGTAGTGCATTCGTCGTACACCAGCTATTCCTCGACCCCACCAAGAACATCCTGGTGGTATCCGCATCCAAGACCAGGGCGGACGACTTTAGCACCTTCACCCTGCGCCTAATCCATGAGATCCCGATCCTCCAGCATCTCCAACCCAAGGCCAACCAGCGTTTCAGTAAGATTGCCTTCGATGTGGGACTAGCACCTCCCTCCCATGCTCCCTCCGTCAAGTCCCTCGGTATCACCTCGCAGCTAACAGGTAGCCGTGCCGACATCATCGTAGCGGACGACATCGAAGTCCCCAACAATTCCATGACCCAGGGGATGCGTGACAAGCTAGATGAGCAGGTCAAAGAGTTCGACGCTATCCTAAAGCCCCTAGATGACGCCAGGATCATCTTCCTCGGGACTCCCCAATGCGAAGATAGCATCTATCTCAAGCTACAAAAGCGGGGATATACCGCACGGGTCTGGCCTTCCGAGTATGTCTCCCCTCACAACATAGCCAAGGTCTACGGGAATACACTAGCCCCCATCATCGAGCAAGATTGTACCCCAGATTCCGCCGGACTCCCAACAGAGCCAACCCGATTCAACACCGAAGACCTCGAAGCACGGAAACTTTCCTACGGACGCGCCGGATATGAGCTACAATACATGCTCAATCCCCGCCTCTCGGACGTTGACCGCTACCCGCTCAAGATTAACGACCTTATCGTCCAGAATGTGGACAATGAAGTCGCCCCCGAGCGTGTCGTTTACGCAGCCAACCCCAAAAATGCCTGGGATGATACACTCCCCAACATCGGATTCAACGGGGACCGGTACTATCGCCCCGAACAAACTGTCGGGGATATGATAAAATACACCGGATCGGTCATGTCCATCGACCCTTCAGGACGAGGAAAAGACGAAACCGGGTACTCCGTCATCAAAATGCTAAACGGATTCCTCTACTGCCCCGAATCCGGCGGTATCAAAGGGGGATATGAGCCAGCAGTACTTCAACAACTGACCAGTATAGCAGCAAGGAACAAAGTAAATCTAATCTTGATCGAAGCCAATCTCGGAGACGGCATGTTTTCTGAACTTCTAAAGCCATATCTACGCACCAGTTACCCCTGTGCCGTAGAAGAAGTCAAGCACTCCACCAACAAAGAACGCCGCATCATCGACACCCTAGAGCCCGTCATCTCCCAACACCGCCTCATTATCGACCCCACTGTCATCAAACTCGATTACGATACCATACAGTCCTATCCCGTCGAACAACGCGCCTCCTACTCCCTCTTCTACCAACTCTCCCGCATCACCCTCAACAAAGGATCCATCCTCCACGATGACCGCCTCGATGCCCTCTCCATAGCAGTCAATTATTTCACCCAACAAATGAACCAACTACCAGAGCAAAGGATGAAGCAACGACGACAACACCTCCTCAACCAGGAACTCAAGGACTTTGTACGTATGTACCATAAGCAACCAAAAGGACAAAGGAACTCCTGGATCAATGTCTAAGCCCATAACCGACCAACAAATAGAACAGGCCGTCAACCTGCGGCCTTCCCCTCCCCATACCTCCTGCAACCAATGCAAGTACTTCTCCCATACTAAACACGAAATCTATCCAGACCATCCCGGATACAATAACTGCCGCCTCCTCACCTCTAAGAACTACACCAAGTCGCCACCACCAAACCATACCTGCGACAACTTCCAACCATCACAACCAACACAACTAACACTACTATGAAGAAACCTAAAGTCACTCGCAAACGCTGGTCCCCTCAAGACGATAAACTCCTTAAACAACTCTTCTACCTAAAAAAACCCTACCCCGATATAGCCAAGCAACTCCAACGATCCACAGATGCCGTCCGCCGCCGTGTCCGCCGCTTCCTCCCACTCTGGAAACTACAAGAGCAACAACTCTCCAAAGCCCTCTCCGACATAACCGCCGACTCACAAGACAGCCCCCTCCCCTCTACCTTCTCCCCACTACGGATCATCGCCCTAGCCCTCGCCTCCGCCGCTTTCCTCTACCTTCTCCTTCGATAATACCTCTACCCTACCTACCTACCCTACCCACCTCCCACGTTGTTGATCATATTACCCTCCCTGTGATCAACAAATGGGTTTGTCGTTCACCCATGATCCACTAATTCCACCATAAAACCCCACTACCACTACCCCTCACCCCCCTACCCGCCAGCCCCCATCAATCCTACCCTCCCGCACTTTAGGCTTGACGGAAATATTTTCCGCCCCTATACATCTTACCTATTGAGTGAGTATACACCCTCTCTCTTACCTGGTTCGACCTTCATCCATGCCACTCCCGTGGCTATGTCAACGAACTAGCTGTACTCACGGGAGCTCCTGCTTTCCCCCACGCAGTGGGCAACCATCGACTAGCTAGTCAGGTACAGTTGACAGCTACTAGTACAGTTCCCGTTTAGTTTTGGTGACCCGTTTAGTTTTGGTGCAAAAATATGAGCGGGTTACGTATAGGACGCCGCAACATCTACCCCCCTTGGGGGATGTCGTCTGTATGCTGGTCGATTGCAAGGGGCGGGGTATAAGTTAGGCGCGCGTTGATTATGGCGCGTGCATACCTGGGCGGTATCTAAGTTAGGCGCGGTAAGTTAGCGCGTGTGTGTTGTAGCGGATATCCTTTTGATCAGCTTGCAATTTTATCAACCTTGCAACTTTGTTCCACTTGCAATCTGTCCACTGTCCAGCTTGTCAACTGTCCACTAGGAAACCTTGCAAGTTGTCGACAGTTTGCATGCAAATATATTCGCTGGAAAATAAGGCCGTTGAAAAAATAAATCGGGGTGGAAAAAATCGGGATGTTTTTTTCGGGGTTGTATTTTTTTTCGGAAAAAAGTTGCGAGAGGGTAAGGCTCGCGCGTGTCTATTATATGGTATGGTGGCAAAAATATTTTGGAATATTTGTTGACTCGCCCCAAATGTTGTGGGATTGTATTGGATATTCGCCGGGAATAGTTCACCGGTGAATCAGTCAAATCCATAAACAGTAGAAAACCAAAAATAATGAAAAAAGCATATTACATCGGCGACGTTGCAGAATATATACCTGAAGTCTGCGGAGAGTTTGACCACGATGGGGATGTAATAACCCCTCACGAAGGATCTTGGTGGAAGGGACCGGATGGAGAAGAGGTTTTTTCCTCCTTTGTATTACCCTGCCTGCATGGCGGGGGATACGCGGCCGATCTTGCGCTCGTTCTTGAGCGATGCTTGGTCTTCCAATGCGATCCTCAGTCTGTGTTAGAAATCTGGCATGAGTCCAATTACCGACAAACGGAGGTAGTGGTTCTGTAAAAAACCTATAACCTAGAAAGAAAAAATCCATGAAGTTCAAAAAATACACCTTGCCCATATACTGGGCTTGTTACTTAGTAAACGGCGACTCTTCCGGTATGGAGGAGGAGGAAATTCAGGAAGTGGACGCTTTCCTGGAACGCAACGGCTTAGGCTTTTGTGTCGATATGGACAACGAGCAAGAGTTTGCTCGCTCCAATGATTGCAATAATCTTGGCGGCGCGGTTGCCGACTTCACCTTTGCTTCTTGAAAGAGCCGCGCTTTAAGGCAAGCGGGTGGGTGGATGGGAACCTAACCAAACCAATAACCAAAACAGTAAAAATTCATGAAAAAAACACTTACAAGTAACAAAGTCGCAACTCTCCTATATGACCGCGCCGGTATCGACTTAGAAGGTGATGAAGAGGAGGAGGAGATAGAAGAACTAATCCGCTCCCATATCCTGGACCATGGCCAGCTTGTCGAGTTTTCCGGCGGGGTGATTGTGTCACAATTCTAAGGAGGTCAAGCGAATGACAACGCAAACCCTCCAATCGACCCTTGCCAGCGTGGACTGGCAGGGGATCGAGACCTACCGCACCAACAAGGGGAAGGACCGACTGGTTCGCAAGGGGATTCCTTCCAAGCTATTTTGGCGACGATGGAAGGCCCACGGGCAGGAGCTACGCAAGGCCGGGTTATCCCTGGCCATTGCTGGCCAGTCTACAGCCTACAGCAAGCGGACTGGCAAAACCCGGAAGGTAAACCAATGGGAGGTTATAGCCTGGGACCTCACCATTTTCTGAACAGGCAAATCTATCAAATAGAAAGTAAAAAACCTATGAACCACAAGAAAATCATCGCAAACTGCAAACAACACACTCGAACTTTAGTTCTCATGGACGTAAACTCCGCGCCCATGACTGCGGGACAACGAACACGCGCCCAGGATATGGGGGCGACATGGGTATTCCGCACCAAATGCACGTTGCCAAAATACGTCGAAAAGGCTCTGGTCAACGCCGGGTTCACCTCCTGGAAAAAGCTCGGCCACACATCCTACTTCACTTGGGGTATTAAATAACCAACCAAACAAAGGACAAAACCATGCAAAATAACCAAACCCATCTTGACCTCTTCCGCTTATCCCGCCGCCTTGGCATATCTCCGCATTCGGACATACCCTGCCTCCTTTATGGGGAAGAAGGGGCGGAATTACAAATCGACTACGATCACCGGGAATTTTACCTGGAAATCGGGGACCGGGACTACATCGGGGGAGGCGACAAGTCGGAGGCCACGCTCCGTTTCCTGGAGGAAAAGCTGTTCCTCTGGGCTCAGGACGAGGGTTATTTCGACGAGACCCCAGAACGGCCCAACTCATTCCTGGCTTCCATGAAGCCGTTCACCAAGCAGGTTTAACCCAAACGCAAACCAATAGAAAACCATGCAAAAAATAGAAATTGAAATTGAATCTATCAACGGGAAAAAGGGAACCGCCGTTTTCCCCTTTGACCACTGGAGGAACTGGGCTCCTTCCACAAGGGTAATGGCAATACATGAGGAACTGGGAAGCGTAACTAATGGTGCCCCATTTTTCGTTCGGTCAGAAAAATTGAAGAAATAAACCCCAAACCAAAGGACAAGACCATGTTTCACAGTAGCGACTACCTCGACAGATGCCGCCAAGCCGAGCGGTACGATGACTACCTCGACAGGGAACCAGAGGATGCCTTCCTCGAAGACAGGACCGAGGATTACCTACTCGACAGGGAGGAGCAGGAATGAAGACCTGCCCACTCTGTAAACACTCCCTGCGGGTGACGAACTCCCGGGACATCGGCAACCTACACGCAAAGCACCATAAGGACAGGTGCATCAGGGAGGCTGACGACCAGGGGATCACCAAGGGAATCATCAGGGAACGCCGTTGCGATAACTGCAATGCCGTCCTATTCACTCATGAGGTGATGTTCCACCTCGACAAACCAAAACAAACGAAAGGCAAATCATGACTGAGACAGTAAAAGAAATCGCCATCTACGCCCTCTTCACCTTGGGGGCGATAGGATGGGGCGGAGCCATCACCCTTACAATCGTCCACTACTTCAGCACGCAACGGATGCGGAAGATACGCAAGCGTGAAAGGGGATGGGAATGAAGGACATCTCACGGATCCACCGCCACGACCGCCTTCTCCGGGTGGCTTGGCATTTACTATACGGCAAAAAATAGCTTGCCCAGGGGATAGTACCTCTTCAGGCTTTGACTATGGCCGTGGTTATTATGGAACCTACTTGACCTGTGGCTGCTCCGGGGAGAGCCAACGAGCAGCATAATTTTTACAACAAAGGACACAATGCGTTACACATTCATTATGATTGGCATGGTTGCGGTGTATATCTACACACTCTGGACGCACCTATGAACCAGGAAAAGTTAGACGAACTGATGGTACAATCCGGACAGGCTCGGTATCGTCACCAACTGGAGACAGTTAGGAATTGCAACATGGAGAGCCGCTCACCTTACGGGAGGCGGCTTTCTGCTTTGGGGCTGGAGCCTATCCTGGAGGAGGTGAAGCGCACCCGGGAGTATTACAACGAGTTCATATATCACACGCCTAAGTGGTTGCCTCTGCTGCACAGGATTAGTGATGAAAAGCTGGCCTTTATAGGCATCCAGGTGGTGATGGACATCATCAGCGTACAAACCAAGCGCACGAAGGCCATCAACATGATCGGCGAGGCGTTGCAGGACGAGGACCGCTGCCTCTGGCTGGAGAATCAGCACCCAGATGTATGGAAGGAGGCCAGGAAATGGGTCGCCAAGTCTCGGCGGCAGGGATTCCGGGAGATAGCCCGCAAAATCTACAAACAGCACGCCAGGACTAAGGACAAGCCTTACAAAGAATGGAGGATCGAGGACAGGGCGAGGATCGGGGCTTGGTTGCTGGATGTAGTGAGGAGAAGCACCCATTTTATCCAGGAACACGCGCAGCGGGAGTCAAAAAAAAGCTACGACATCGTGTACATCGTGGCCACGCCGAAATGTTTGGAGTGGATAAGGGAATTTAACAGCCAATTTGAATTGCTCCGCCCGGTACTCATGCCGATGGTTGAGAAACCGATCCCCTGGACTCACCACGACGAGGGCGGGTACAAACATGGGCTGGCCAAGATCACGTTCGTCAAGAACATGCGCCTACACGGGAGGGAGTACGACTTTGCCGATATGGGGGAGGCGGTAAGTGCGGTCAATAGGCTGCAACGTGTACCCTGGCAGGTAAATAAAGAGGTTCTGGAGGTAGCACAATGGGCAGCAGAGACGGGACAGCAGATAGGATGCCTGGGGAGGATGAAGCCTTACGACTTACCAGAGGTTGAGGACTTCGGGCAACTTAGTACCGCGGCTAGGAAACAAATCATCGACAATCGGGCGATCATCCACAGGTTGAATGCCGAGATCCGGCACAAGATGGTAGCGAACCTGCGGACAATAAGCCATGCCAAGCTGCTGAAGGATCAAACCTTCTACTACCCGCACAACTGCGACTTCCGGGGGAGAGTTTACATGATACCCCAGGCTCTGAACTACCAGGGGAACGACCTGCAACGGGGTTTGCTACACTTTGCTACGGGTAAAAAGGTAGGACACGGCTGGAAGTGGCTTTATGTACACGGGGCGAACGTGTACGGCATCAAAGGGACGCATGAGGAGCGCATCCAGTGGGTGCAGGACCACGACCAGGACATTGTTTCCGCTGCCATGAACCCGAAGGACAGTACATTCTGGAGGGATGCCAAAGACCCCTGGCAATTCCTGGCATTCTGTTTCGAGTACGACAAGGTGGAGGATAACCATAGCTACCGGTCCACTCTGCCCGTGTCGATGGACGGGTCATGTAATGGCTACCAGATGCTGGCGATGGCTTGCAAGGACGAGGACGTAGGTAGATTTGTGAACATCCACAGGAAGGACGAGCCGACCGATCTCTACCAGTACATCCTGGAGCGGGTAGAGAACGCAGTTAATGGCAGCAGAAACTATCTGATTATGCCTTGGAAGAAGATCGGCATGACCAGGGACATGATCAAGCCACTGGTGATGACCCGACCCTTTGGTTCCAGGGCTTACAGTGCGGTGCGTCACCTGGCGAACTACTACTATGAGCGGACTGGTGACGGGATGCCTCCCTACCTGGGCGACCTGGCCTTCAAATCATGCGTATTGATGGCGAGGATCGTTATGAGCGAGGTCATCAGGATCACGGAGAAGCCGGAGAAGTTGATGAAGTTTATCAGGCACATTGGGATAATGAACGCCAAGGCACAGAGGGGGTTTGCATGGAAATCGCCGAGTGGATTCCCTGTGACCACACAGAAATTCAAGAAGACATCCAGGCGCATTGAGTGCCTGTACAATAACAACAAGATCGGCCTGACCATACACGAGGACACCGGGGACTACGACATAATGAAGCAAGGCGCGTCCTCTCCAGCTAATTTCGTCCACAGCCTGGATGCGGGGGTGCTTCACAAGGTTGTGAACGAGTTGCCGAAGGGAGTGCGGGCGATTGCAACAGTCCATGACTGCTACGCTACCCTCGCCGCTGATTACCTCAGAGTAAACAAGACCATCCGCCGGGTGTGCCACAGTGTTTTCACCGAGACGGATTGGGTCGAGGAGATGAAGCAGTACGCTTGCGATATGCTGGAAGGACTGGAGCCTGAGCGAGGGGAGATGGCGATGAAGAATATCCTCACCGCCAAGTACATGTTCAGTTAGTACGTCCGCTCCTTCTCAATTCCCAGACCCTCGATGGTATGACTACTAACCCTGGGCGGGTTCATGCCTCGACGGGCGAAGAAGTTGCGGAAGGCTTCGTCTATGTCCTCGAAGTTATCAACATTTACAATGCGCTTGCGGTCATCACCCTTGTTACGTGGGTGCATATATTTGCTGCGCATTCTGGCTTCACTGAGGCGTGGATTTTTGTGTTTCATAATTACATTGATAGGTTAAACTCCGCAAATACCCTCACATTCATTACCCCATAGCCACATCTGGCGTGGGTCGTCATCCTCCAAGTCCACCTGATCGAGAGGGACACGAGAGTTATGAAGGAATGGTTTTCCCCTCATATTGTCAGTGACCGCATTGACTGCATGGAGCCTACGCTCGTACTCAATGGCCCTCTGGAACTCCTCTGGTTCATCATCGCGTAGTCGTCGCCATTCTTTGTTGGAGTGGTAAGGGCAGTAGTAGCAAGCCGACCTCGGACAATCCGGGTATCCTTTGTCTTTCATCCAGTTGATGCAGTCTTGCCGCTTCATCTCCATCTCGATCAGAGGCCACCTATGCTGGTTCCATTTGAGTCGGCTTGGTTTGACCCGCTGTATCTCGTCCATAGAAATACCGATGAGGGTGGTGACTGTCACGTAGTCCTGCGCCCGTTTGATGCTGGCCAGTGCCTTTTGCTTTTTTGTTAGAGGCGTGACCTTATAGTCGTATGTGCAAGCTCTACCCACATGACCCTCTTTGCGTTCTATGCCGTCCGTCTCCAGCGTGTAAACAGGCAACAGGCTCTTGACCCAATGCCCTGGACCAGACTGCCGTTTGCGTATTCGCAGAGACTCTTCTGTCAAGTTGCCTTTGCTTACCCTGTGGACGGGATATGGGAGAACCCCTTCCAGCCATTCGAGATGCTTGTAAACAGAGGCGGGTTCGGCGTGTGTGTCCGCAAAGATTGCTGCATCTATATTGATTCCTGGCAACTCATTACGTGCTGCCATGAGCGCAAGGCAGGTGCTTTGTACTCCTGCCCCAAGGGACAGGAATGTATATTGCGTCTGTGGTGGTGCTTTGAACGGATTCATTTGGTTGTATAGATCCTTGAAAGGGGACGATTAAAAGTTACCTCAACTTTGCCAGTTTTGTCTTCTCTATTTTTTGCAACCAGAAGACGGAGGCCAAACTCACCGAGGGCTTCATCGTGGTGGAGGAACGTGATGGTGTCGGCATCCTGCTCGGAACTTCCACCTTCACGGAGGTCGGACATTCTCGGTTCCCGTTTGTCCTTCTCACATTCACGGCTGAGTTGAGCCAGGAGGATGATAGGCACGCCCGTGTCCCTGGTGATCATCTTGAGGTCACGGGTCATCTGTGCGATCTGCTGTTCCCGTGGTACTCTTCGGTCGGCGGGGGTTATTAGCTGGAGGTAGTCCACGATGACCAACTCCGGCTTGGATTCCTCAGAGTTGAGTGCAAGGTCTCGGTGAAGTTGTCCTGCAATATGTGCGACAGTCACGTTGCTATCTTTGCTGATGTCGATCGGCATATTCGAGATGGCATTGGCTGCATTCTCGTAGTTCCGTAGTTCCTGGTTGGATAGCAGCCCGTCCTTCGCACGTTGGTACATTACCCCTGACAAGTTGAGGGCGAGTTTGTTGAGGAGTTGTAGTGGTGACATTTCAAGC
>Ga0070745_1000384_pt1 | contig 27714 bp, 20 predicted proteins | sample VirMetDEL_Mar_4_FD_77438 | JGI IMG/M metagenome (GOLD analysis project Ga0070745, IMG submission 77438) | Aqueous microbial communities from the Delaware River and Bay under freshwater to marine salinity gradient to study organic matter... | ecosystem: Environmental > Aquatic > Marine > Coastal ...
CTGATGGAAATGAAATTTACTATGAATTCAAAAGATGGAATGTAACATATTACCTAAACACCAACGAGAAATGAAAGACATAATAGCATTATGCAACCGAGACAAAGAAGATAACGGAATAGAAAATGACTAACGATGCTTGGGCAGACTACGTTAAAAATCTAAGTAAGTCTTCATTCGCTGTATGGAGAGTTGCTATGTATCTGCATAGTCTGAAATACAAAGTAACAATACCACCGCTTCACATTGCTGACTCTAAGAATCAGTATATGGATTTCGTAGATGAAGGAGATTTGATTCTACATAGGGATGGCAAAGAGGAAATCATTGAAGTCAAGCATCAATCTTGGGATTGGACTACACACGATGACATTCCTTGGAAGTCACTAATAGTCTGCGCAAAGAAATCATATGACAGACACGAAGTTAAGCCATCGGCTTATTTCTTGGTAAACACTCACCTTACTCACGCTTTAGTAATACCCACATCTATGTACGAGCATTGGTGGGTGGCTGATGTCCATGATAAGAAAAAAGATTGGGTGCAGACTATGTATAAGACAGACCCTAAGAAATATAAATTTATTGAACTTTAAAACATGGAATACAACGGAGACTTTAAGTATGACCTTGCACTTGGTCAGCTAGGTGAAGGATGGATTGGCAAGATGCTTTCAAATAATACCATTGAAGTCAAGTTTGATTTTGCTTGTTACAAAACGGGTAACTTTTATATTGAGTATGAATCCCGCGGGAAACCAAGCGGCATAGCTACAACACAAGCAGACTATTGGATGCTCATAGCGTCAACAGAAAAAGGTGTTAGACTAAAAGAAGAAATGTCTGGCGTTGATTCTTCAGATGTTATGTTTGCAATACTACTAGATACAAACAGACTCAAGGAAATCTGTCGGTTAAAGTATTTTAGAAAAGATGTAAAGGGAGGTGATAGCAACACATCTCTAGGAGTTTTAATTAAATCAAAAGACTTGTTATGACAACACAAGAAAAAATTAAGGAGGTAGGTCAAGAGGTAATAGACTTACTAATAGAAAAGAACGAGTCCTACGGGGACTCCGCTCTAAAGCCTGCAGGGATATTCGCTACGGGTAATGCGGTAGACAACCTTACAAGTAGGATTGATGACAAACTCATGCGAATAAAGTCACAAGGCTTTAGGGGATATGGAGAAGATAATGTAAAAGACTTGATTGGTTATTTAATTTTGCTTAAGATTGCACTGCAGAACGAGTCAACCACATTGGAGTCTTGGCAGGAGGAGGTTCTTAACAGAGAGGGATACACTACGACTACAACTTAATTAAATAGATAGAGATGAATACCAACCAAATTGAAGTTACCATTTACCCAAAGGTTTATGGTAAGCACGAGCCTACGTATATAAAATTAGAGACCGCTCTAAATAGAATACGTAACGGAGCCAAGAACCTACCGCTTATTGAGGGATTGCGAAACGGAGACAAGGCACAAAAGAAAGAACTACCAATAGTCTGTTTCAGCGGTACGTTTACAGAACGCACAGATGATGGCATAGTAGACCACTCTTCGCTAATAGTTATAGACTTTGACCACGTAGATGTAGAACACGTTAAGGCTCTTCTATGTATGGATGACTACGTTTTCGCTTGTTGGGTTTCCCCAAGTGGAGATGGTCTGAAAGCATTGGTCAGAATATCACATCCCGAAAGACATCGTGACCACTTCCGTGCAATCGTTTCATACTTTGATAAGACCTACGGCCTTGATGTAGATGAATCGGGAATCAATGAGTCACGGGCTTGTTTTGAGTCTTACGACCCCGATATGTGTTTGAAGGATTCGTCAAATACATTCACTGCATTTAAGTCTGAAGAGAAATCAGAAAAGCAAGAGGTAAAGATATCAGAGGGGGACCATACAGATTACATGAAGCTAAACCTAGCTGCACGTATGGTTCGTAATTCTGTTGATGGACAAAGACATCACCAACTTCTAAGAGCAGCAATACTATGTGGTGGATACATCGCAGTGGGCCGCATGGAGGAGGAAGAGGTGGTTCGTGTTTTAATGAGAGAGTTTGCTCGTCAAGAATACGATAGCCACTATCCACTTGAGCAGACTATACGTGATGGTATTATGGAAGGTAAGTCTATGCCTATCCGTGACCTTATGGATGCTGAGGATAAAATAAATCGTGAGCTAGATGTATCAAGAATGGATATGTCTTTCATCTCATCTGATGATGAGGATATGAGTTGGATATCAGACTATGCTGAGGGTAAGATTGAGGTTGGTTTAACCACGGGCGATGAGAGAATGGATAACTACTTCAGATACAAGAAAGATTTCACAATCATCAATGGTCACTCTAATATAGGTAAGACTACGTTCGCTCTGTATATGCTTGTTAATTCAGCAATCAGACACGATTGGAAATGGCTTGTATATTCCTCAGAAAATAAGACCGCATCAATTAAGATGAGACTTATGGAGATGGCCACAGATGTTCCCGTTAAGCAAATGACTTATATGCAACGCAAGGAAGCTTTCAAATGGGTTAATAAGCACTTCACGATTGTTAGTAACAAGGATGTATATTCATACATAGATTTGATTATGTTCTGTGAGAAAGTAAGTAGCGAGCAACACATTGATGGGTTTTTTATAGACCCATACAATTCTCTTAAGATGGAGATGACAAATAATCGTAACGTAGGTACACACGAGTATCACTACGAAGCAGCATCTGAATTCCTAACGTACTCAAAACGTAAGGATATCGCTATATGGTTAAACACTCACGCAGTTACTGAAGCGCAACGCATGAAAGGAGATGATGGACTGCCGATTGCTCCATTTGCAGAGCAGACTGAAGGAGGCGGGAAATTCGTGAACCGCAGCGATAATTTCCTCACGTTCCATAGGAAAATTCAGCATCCCGAACCTCATATGCGTAAGACTATGGAGTTTCATGTTCGCAAGATTCGTGAGACAGAAACGGGAGGCTCTCCAACGAGTTATAACGACCCTATAATGTTTGAGATGAACGCATCAAAGACAGGTTTCACTAATCAGAGAGGTAAGTTAATGTTTACTCCGCTCGGAAAAGAAGAGGTGAAGCAAGAGGAGATATTCCTAGAAGTCAGTCCTCATCACGCTTTTTAATAAGTTGTTTATAAACAATTAATAAGTCTGAAACTTTTTACATACATTTATATATGGCTAAAAAGAAGGACCTAGGAATTTACAGAAGTGGACTTGAGAAGTACTGCGCGGAGGCTCTTGAGTCTAATGGTCTAGCCTTTGAATATGAGCCTAAGTACGTTATAATGGAGGGGTTTGATTACCCCTCTACGTATTTTAAGTCTGTTCCTAAGCAGGAGTTAATGGTTGACAGAAGTAATTCAAAGCATCTTCCTATAACTTACAAGCCCGACTTCTTATTACCCCACAATAGCATTTTCATAGAGACTAAAGGATTCGTAAGAAGGAATGACTCATTCCCTTTGCGTTGGAAATTGTTCATGAAGTATCTGGTAGACTCTGGTATGGGTCACTTCAGACTATTTATTCCTAGGAATCAGAAACAAGTAGACCAAATAATAAACTTCATAAAAAATGAGCATGACGCAAGACAAACTTAGCGAACTGTACAGTCTTGCTTGTCTTAATGCGCACGCGCTTTTAGACGAGTTATATGAGTCTGTACATACCCCCGATGGTGACCCATTGATTAACCCCGAAGATGTAAAGTATGTACGTCAGAAATTCCTAGCAAAGATTAGACACGAACTTGAACTAATAAACGCAGCGAGTGATGAAGCTTCAGAAATGCAGTAAATGCCAAATAAAGAAGCCTTACTCAGATTTCCACAAAGACAAAAACAGGAATAACGGTGTATCAAGATATTGTAAGCCTTGTAAAAAAGATTATGATAAACACGGGAACAATCCTAAGTTGTGGGATAAATACATTGTATACTACTTACCTAAGCATAGGTACATAGGCATGACTATGAATATCAAAAGAAGAATCAATCAGCACATTACCAAAGAAGGCAGAAATGTTGATGGATATAAGATATTGATAACTACTAAGTCAAAAAGAATTGCACATCTAGCTGAAACTTTTCTCCATATAATTGGATTTAACGGATTTCGTTATTAGATTTGAATGTTGTTATTGATTAAATAACATTTGTCTTGGACATCTCGGAAAGACGAGAATTGGTTTGGTAATAAGAAGGGGGCTATTTGCCCCCTTTTTTTTTCTTCTTTTTTGCGTAACAACATTTGCCATCGCATTCAACAGGTCTTGTTGAACACCACTTAGGTTCTTGTTTATCTCTCAAATTGCTTCATGATTACCTTAAACAATAAAAATGCTAGTCCCATATATATAGCTAGACTCTTAATTTTATCCCACACTGATTCCTTTTCAATATAAACAACCTTGTCATACGGGACTTCAATAGTCCGAACTATTGTATCCGAGTCGCATTTCGCGTTTATAATAAGAGTGTCGTTCACCTTTACTATTTTGACTCTGAGTCTGTCCTTCGTTATTGTTATAGTATCGTGTTGCTTCAAAGTCACAGTATCCTTCAAAACCACAGGCGGGACTACAAGCGTGTCCTGTACAACCAACGTATCCTTTTTCAGAATCATTGGGTCTTTCTGTACCGCTTTTTTCAAGTGCCATTGCGCGCTGCAGCTGCTCAATAACAGAATCAGACTTAATTGTGCCAGCCATTTCATTATTCTTCTTTCTTCGTGGCAAATTTTTCTAACCCCGCGATACCAAAGCTACCGAGAGTTACTATTACAAAAGAGTTGTAGGTGAATTCGTTGATAGGTAGGTCCTTGCCCCAAAATCCACTCATCACATCTGCAATCATCACAATCACCATTACCGCAAAAGACAAGAATCCAATGATAGTCTTCTCGTTCCAGTCGTTTGTGTCCTTAAAAATCTCTTTAAAGCTCATAATTTTTGTTATTAGTTTTTTCATCGTTTGTTTATTTATTCTTCAATTAAAAATCCACCACGAATATACGCTCTTTCAATCTTATTAAATCTGTTGAGAACTTTACTTGCGTTCACCATCATAGAGGCATTTCCTTTGTGTTGCGCAACCCGTAAAACAGAATCATACATCTTCCTAACATCGTCAAGTGCTTCAAGTCTGTTTGTTCTGGCTCTGCCTTTTAGTTCGTTATAAGGTTTGCCCTTTGTGTACTCACGTGCGGTAAAGTAGAACTGCTGACCTAGATTATACTTGTAGTCTCTGATAAGCATTTGGTTCTCTTGGTACTTTGCAGTTGAGACTAATGAAGGTGGTATAATCATAGACTTAGTGGTGTACCCCATAATCTTAGCAAACTTAGCGGTTGCTGGGTCAGACTTGTCATACAAATCTCTACCGTAAGCATCTCTTCCTTCCGTCAGGTGTACCGCAAGCTTAACGAACATGTTCGGACTCATGAAGTCTGCGAATCCCGTCAGGTCACCCATCAGGGCATCAGATATCTCTCCATAAGGGTCTTCCATACTATAGTTGTACACAGAAACGACTCCGTCATCAGAAATATTCTTAACGATTAGACTATGGCCTTCCATCCAGTCTGGTCTGATAGCCAAAGCGTCTTCTGCTATTTCTTCATCATCATCGCCCAGGAACATAGAGGTTAGTATCACGGGGACAACCGCTCTTGCTCCTAGTGTAGCAATACTACCCATCATTCTTCTGCGACCAGCTGCCAGATATTCTTTTCTCTGAACTTCAGACAGACTCTGGTCAGAAGACTTCTTGATGTCTGCTGTAGCATTTCTAAGGTTAGCTGTGATACTTCTCCAAGACTCAAGTTTAAACCCTAAGAAGTCACCCAAAGGAACTTTAGAGAATGAGTTGATGTACCACTTCGGTAGTCTTGAGAAGGTAGGTGTGTTCTGCTTAACAAATTCACCAGCTTCATCACGAACCTTAGTCTGTTGTGCTTCAGTCAGACTAGCGTAATCCTTACCGTAGAGTTTCTTAGCGAAAGACTCACGCTCCACACGGTAGATGATGAGCTTAGTGTAGTCATCAATAGCAGCGTACTTCTCAGCTAATTTAGCATCAGTATTCTTGACCTTAGTCCAAACCTTATTCAAGTGAGCCTCTGCTCCGTTAAAGTCTTCATCAAACAACACGTTTAATGCCGCATCGTTTACATCAATCAGACCCGCATTAACATCAGCGCCAATCAAACCAAGTTCAGACATCTCTTTCAACAGACTCTCAATCTCTGGGTTTGCTTCACCTTTTCTGGTTCTGTCAATTCTGTTCTTGAAGTCTTTTAGGAACGCAGGGTTTAACACACCATTAGCAGCAATAAAGAACATACCACCCGTAAGGTTCTTTCTCCACGTAGGAAGGTTCCATACAACCTTAGACTTACGCATTACCTTGAGGCCCTTGAAGTAGGCATTCAATACTGCGTTCTCAGCTTGTAGTAAAGGCTTGCTCTGCAGCATCTCAAAGATTTCGGTCTTAACGTACTTACCGTTGATAGGGGAGTATTGGTCTTTAACCTTCTTCCAGTTACCGCTATTGATTTCAGCATCTGTAACCTCATCCTTAACGAAGTCTCCACCGAAGGCATCAGATATCTTCTTAACCATCTGAGTCTTAAAGATAGTCTTATGCATGACCATAGCCGTATCAATGAAAGAGTTGACAGGGTCTTTCTCTCTGCCTAGTAGCTCCGCAATATGCTCTGGGATACCTTTTTTCTGCTGAAGAGCAGTCTTAGGAATCTTAATTGAGTTGGCAGACAAACCTGTAAACACGAAGTCGGGGTCCTCACGCATGGCTTCAATCTCAGAAACGTACTTGTTGATAGACTCTGTAGCTTCGTCAATGAGTCTGTTTATGGTTTCTGGCTGCTTAAGAATGTCTAAAGCTTCTTCTTGAGTCTTACCTTCTTTGATAAGCTTCTTGAACTCACTCATTTTAGCGACCTCGTATTCTGCTTCGTAAGCCTTTCTTTTAGCCTTGTCTGTAATCTTATACTCTTTAGAAGAGAAGAAGCGGTAGGACGTATGTAAATAGCTTCCTAGATTAGCTCTGATAGCATCCTTAATAGAAGGAGCATCAGCAACCTTCTCTGCAGCCGCTTTAGTTAGGTCCGCATCAATGATTCCACCTGTCTTGGTATTCACCACACGATACATGGTCTTACCTTCCTTAGACTTGTAAGACTGTACTTCCTTAAACGCCCTCTCTGGTAGACTATCAAACATAGGATTATCCAGGAACACCTGGGATAGATTGTCTATCATTGCTCTCATTGAGTCTGCAGTTGCGATAATTGCATCACCCTTTGGCATCTTCTCAATTCTTTCCGCTATAGCTTGCTTCGCCTCTGGGTTAGACTCGGTGATATATGCACGTACCTCAGCTAAAGCCTCTGGAGTCTTAGTAAGTTTTCTTAGTCTAGCGGCGTGCTTTCTAACTGCTAACGCCGAGAAAGACAACTGACTATTCATGGACTCAAGGAAGGTGCGAACCTTCTTTTGTGTCTCCGTGAAAACCAATCCTTTTTCCTCTGCAAAACCACCAAGGGCTTCAAACATATCGCTAAGACCTTTGCGTGATTTTAGTCTAGAAAATAAATTAGGCTTTTCAGACTCGTTAAGATTTTTATTAATTTTTTCATCAATTAGCGATTGCTCGTCAGCTAAAGATGATTTAGATTCCATTTTTCCTCCTCGTTTTTCAATCTGCTCTTGAGCCCTAACATACTCTTTTAGATACTCAGACTTTCCGTATTCAATAAAAGTCATTTGACCGCCCTGTTCATTGAAAGGCTTTGTCAGCATGTCTTGCGTTATCTTGTTTCTTTGAGGATATGTAAATTTTCTTCCGAAAACAGATATATCATTCTGAGACATAGACTGAGCTTTAGAGCGAGCTTTTTCTTTTATAAAGTACTCTTTAAACTGCTCTGGAGTCATCTTTTTAATAGCCTCGTATTGCTCTTCTTGATTTTTTCTAGACTTCTTGTTTATAGGAACCTGTTTGTTTAATGCTTTTTTCGTAGCTGCTGTAGGATTCAATATTACAGACTCACTGGTTCCAGAGGTTGGAGGCAATACTGTATTGCTTAGTTTGCTGTTAAGTGTTTTAGCTTTTATCAGTTCCTCTATGTTGTTTATTGAAGATGTATCTATATGTGTAAATTCGGTTCCTTTATTAGCATCATAAACAGACTTGCCATTAAATGTTCTTTCGTTTTGCGAGAAAAGCCTCATTTTAACGGCTCCATCGTTTTTAGCTCTGATTGCAAACGGATAAGAACCGTGGTGAGAATCTGACTTTCTATCTGTTCTAAAAGCCTCAACCTCTCCTTCAACCTCAATAACCATATGTGCCATACCTGTAAGCTGAGGCCCGCTAATTACGGGTTCATTTATCATCTTCAAAAAGCCTTCCTCAAGTTTAGATATACTCATTGATTGAGTAATATTCATTGTCCCATTTTTTGTAAACACAGATTCTGAACCAATAAAAGAGTTCCATGCGTTTATAGTGTCAGTGCCTTTTGACTTGATGTGTTTGTTGAGTTTAGATATAAATCCTTTGCCATTAGTTTTAGTTAGTATGGATTTTCTTTGGTCAAAAGTACTTACCTCTGGATTCATCAGCAACTGAAAAGCAGCCATTGCTTTTTTGATGTCTGTTTGCTGAAGAAGATATTTTTTAATTCTTTTTGCTTTTGCGTTTCTGCCAGTCCCAACAGATTCTGATACGGACTCCTTTAATATTTTAAGAAATTCAGACTCGGATAATCCAAATTCTGGAAGACTTGTTAAAGAACTAACTACACTTGTAATTCCATTTATATTAACAGAAGAAGAAAAAGTTTTGTCTTGTTTTCCAATAACTAAAACCAAATAACCCTTGCCTCCGTTTGCTTTAACAGATGCGTTAAGTTTATCCGCCATTCCTTTAGCGGCAACTTCTGTTGAAGCCCACACATAATTCTCTTTAAAGAATCGCATAGGGTAATACATGCCTCCGTGTCCTTTTGCTATAACTTCTTCACGAACCGTTCCATCAGGAGCAACAGATTTATATTTAATAACTCCTGTAAATGCTCTGTCTGGTTGATGAAGAACTACTGCCTTGTTTTCGTACTCCGAAAGCTTGTGATTGGTAGTTATATATCCCTTTTCTAAAAGCTCTCTACCTACACTATCTTCTAGGTATTCATAAGAAAGGGTGGTATCTGTAGTCCCAACCTTAGTTTCGTAAGACTCTTTTCTTCCGTCTAACAACGAACTTTTAGATGTCATATCAGACATATAAGCAGGACCAGCAAAAGTTTCTTCTGTTGGATATACATTTTTATATTGGAATGCATAAGAGTCCATTGAGGCTGCAAAAGAGCGGACAAAATCTATATAAGTTTGAGCGTCTTCTCTTTCGGAAATTCCAGTGTCAAATAAATCTGTTATGATATTATCTTCTATGCCAATATACTTAAGAGACTTGTATAGAAGGTCTTTTATTATCCTTACAATTTCTTGAACCTTAGTCGGTGTAATAGCCTCAATATTATCGCTTAAAATACCAGCAAGTTCGGCAAGAAATTCTTCTGGTCTAGCGTTATCACTGTATTGAGAAGTAAATAAATCAAGTTTTTTCGCTAAAGCTTTTTCTTGTTTAGTTCCTTTTTTAAGTGCTTTGGATATGCTTTGAGACATTTCCTCTGCTAGCTCTACATTGCTATTTGCAACCTTGTGAAAGTAAACATGAAAAACTTCATGCGCAATTACGCTTGGGTTAGCGTTTTCAAGGTTTATGTATATTTCTAATTCACCTGTAATCTTGTTCGTAAATGCGCGACCTCTTTCTTCAATGAGCGGATTAGAGCCTGCTTCATCATATTTATCCATTGCTGATTTAAATTCAGCAGAATTGTTAACAAAACGAATAGTAGCTTTAGGCGCTATAAGTTTAAGAACAGCAACAGCTGCACGAGCTTTAGGAAGAAGTGTAGCTTTGTCTACACCAACAGAATTTTTTCCTTTAAACTGATTAGTTTCAAGTATAGTAAATCCTTCTTTGGCTTCTAGTTCTTTTTTAGTCTGTTGTTTTTTTGATTCAGTAAATGAAGATTTAGACTCAAATTTTTTAGACCCTCTATTGTCGCTTATTTTTTTATCTTTATTTTCAGCTCTTTTAATAGCAGCTTCCCATTTTTCTTTTGTTTCGTAAGTGGTTAGCTGAGAAGATGGTGTTACACCAGCTCTAGTATCTGTCTTTTCGTAAAAAGTTTTATCCCCTCTTTTACGAGTAAAAAATACAATAGACTCGCCTTTTGAGGGTTCAAACTGAATTCTGTCTTCAGCTACAACATTTTGGGATTCTGGTTTTTGTTTAGATAGTTCTTTCAGAACTTTTTTACCAGTAACTGAAGTAGGTTTAATCTCTCTGTCAATGTCTTTATTTAAGATAGTTCCATCTTCATAAATCTGATAAGTATTCCCGTTGTCAAGCACAACAGTATCCTTCTTCATCGCCTTTAGTTCAGCAGCACGTTTTTGTCTTGCTTCCATTTCGGCTTTTTTAGGAGCGCTCATTGGAAACCTTACTTCTTTTTCTACAGGCTTAGTAGTCTTTTTTTTCTCAGGAGTTTTAGTAACTTTTGGTTCTACTGCCTTAGTTTCTTTTTTAGGCGCAGTTTCCTCACGCAGTGCTTTTAAAAACTGACCTTGACCATCATATCCCTTAGCACCTTCTTTGATTTCATAACGCTTAACACCACCTGCAAAAGTTTTTTCTTCCACTTCATAAGTAGCGTACTCACCATCTTTGCCAATAGTTTTCTGGAATAGTCTGTCGTTGCCTTTCCCGTCTCTTACGATGTATACTCTGCTTTCCTGTGGAACTTGAGCATGCACTACAGGTTGGAACGGCTTACGTGTAGTTCTTTTACGTTGAGTCTTAGTAGTACCTTTTTTAACTGGTACTGGCTTTTTAAACACGCCTTTAACTTCTGTAGGAGCTTCAGACTTTACAAATACGCCTTCAGCATCTTTCTCTATTACAGTTTCAGAAATAGTCTCAACCTTAACATCAGTACGTCTAGCTAACTGCTCGTTTCTAAACTTATCGTATTGCTGTTTTGTTTCAAACCTTCTCGGCTTACTGCCCTCAGTTACATTAGTTACAGTAGCATAAGGGAGTTGGCGCTGTCTGTTAGAGCCGTTGACTTGAATCTTTAGTTCTACAACCTTGCCATCTCTCTTGTAGGTTACTTTCTCTACGACTCTTTTAGACTTAACAGGTGTTTTAGTTTTCTCTTCAGAAAACTCTACAACACGAGCAGACTCGGCTGCAGACTTACCTTCTGGAGATGCATCGTATTCACGAGCAAATGCTTCGCTTTCTTTAGCTCCTGCTTTAATCTTTTTATTGATAGCATCGCGGAAAGACTTTACATCCTTGTATGACTTTGCTTCACCTTTTTTCTTTCCGTCAACAAACTCAGTTACCGTATGGGTAACCTTGCCTGTTTTAGGGTTTACAAACACATCACCCTCATAGGAAGTAACCTTGCCTGTGCGCTTGTCTGTTTTTTCAATAACAGTCTTGTACCCACGCTCAGTACTTTTCATACGAGACTTAACCCCAGAATATCTTGATTTAGGAGCTGCGGCTCTAACTTTAGCGACAGCTTCTAGTTTAGCTTTTGATTCTTCTTCGGTAATCTTTGGTTTCTCAGCAACAGGAGCTTCAATTTTCTCCTTTTTAGGCTTTTTAACCTTTTCTACTTTAGGTGCTTTTTCTTTTTTAACTACAGGTGTTTTTTCTGTAGCCTCAGTAACAGGAGCTTCTTCTACAGGCGTTTCTGTTGGAGTTGCCTCTTCGGTAACAGGAACTTCTTCTATAGGTGTTTCTTCTACAGTGGTTTCTGTTGTCGGTGTTTCCTGCGCTGCAGACTTTTTAAGCTCTACTATTTCTTTATTTTTTCCTTCAATAACTTTCTCAATAGCTTTGCGCTGTGAGTCTGTCATGTCTTCACTTTTAGTAGACTCTACTAAGTCAAGAATTTCTTCAGATAATGAACTAAGTTGTTCTACCATCTCTGGAGACATATCATCTAACGCATCAAGAGATTCTTTTTGAAGAGTCGTTCTTTTTTTCTCAAGCTTTTGTATCTCCTTAAGTATTGTAGCTCTTTGTTTTTTAGGTGCTGTTTTTAACGCTCCGTTTAACTCATCAATCTGAGTTTTTATTTCTTTTGATACACCTGCGTTTTCAACCTTAAAGATTTTCATCTTTCTGTCAAAGTCTTCAGGGTCTTTTTCAAACTTGTTAAGCATTTCCTGCTCATCAGCATCTAACTTTCCTTCAAGACTTGTAGATAATGACTTTACTAAGCGACCAGAGATACCAGCGGCAGGGTCTGCGAGACCTTCTAAGGCTACATCTCTCCAGTTAATCTCATCACCTGCACCGAGGGAGCCTAAAGCCTCACCAGCGGCTCCTAAACTACCTTCAGCTGCATACTCTGCAATCTCTGCGGTAATTTTTTTAGCACCAGACTTTGCTATTCCTTTAGCTACTGAGCCTCCAAGACCTGCAGACAAGGCATCAAAAGAACCAACAATACCAGCTTTAATAGCGGACTCTTCAGCTAACGGTGTGATAAACTCTGAGTCGTTCCAAGCTGCTTCTAAAGCTTTAGGGTTAGTAATATCAACACCATTTTCAGACAGCTTCCCTAAAAGAGTGCTACCGAAAGTTAACATACCAGAACCAGCAAAAGCAGCACCTGCAGCGCCGCCAGCAGCCGCGGTGACAGGAGCGAAAATAGTACCAACAGCGGCACCAGCAGCAGCGCCAGCACCAGCAGTAGCAGCAGCCTCTGGAGATAGAGATGCGTCAACCAATCCAATAAGAGATTCTGGTATTGTTCTTACGATGTCAAGTAGAAAGCTTCCTACAACATTTTCTTCATCACCTGCAAGCCAATCCTCAGCTTTAGGCGCATTATCGTTAAGTACTTTATTGTAATAAGCTAGTTCTTCAAAGTCAATAGAACCACCATAAAATGAACGTGCAGCAATCTTACCCGTCTCAGACCCAGCAATAGCTCTGTTCCAGAGTCTGCTAAGTTCCATCGGGTCATTGTCTATTATCTTAAACGCATCGCGCTTAGGAGCCTCAGTAGATAATGCCGAGTCTGTAGGAGTGGTCTCCCCAGTAGAAGGTAATTCCGTAGAATCTTTTTTTTTAGAAGCCTCGTCTTGCCATCCGCCAGTTGGAGCGTAGTCTACTTGAGAGCGGTACTGTGGGTACTTCTCTAGCATTTTGCCTACTAGCTCTTGATTATCAATCTCAGCGTATTCGGGATGATTAGACTTTATACCAGCAGCGAAAGCGTCTACAGAGTAGACCTTATTGTTCGCCATTCTTTCTTCTGGAGATTCAGACATATTCTTTACTCTTTGTATTGAGCAAAGATACTGATTTTTAGTCTACTATATAGAGGCTAAAGCTTCAGACTCTAACTCTTTAAGTCTGTTAATCCAGCCTTTACCAAATTTTTTGTAGTCATCAAGGGTTTTAAAGTGTGCTTCTTTCTTTTTAGCAAACTCTTTGATAAATGCTTGTGGGTCTTTATTATACAGCTCTTCAATAGCCTTGGCCTCCTCTGCGTTTATTTTTCCAGTGTTTTGAAAGTCTAAACCAGTCTCACTTTGCAGCCAGTCTAATAGCGCTCTGTAATCCTTACTTCTATCTTCCTTAAAGTCTGCAGCCCATACTTTTCCTGTACCCCAAGAGTTCTGAGTGAAGAACGAACGTAGTACTGGGTCTTGGAAGTTAGATGCTCCAGATGCTTCAGCGTAATCATCTACAATGTTTTTAGCTGTGTCCTCAGACATCTTTAAGAAGTCTTGTTCCCAGTCTGATTCTGGAATGTTGTTTCTTTCAGCGTAGTTTTTGTAAACGTTCCACTGAACACCTCTGTTTGTATGTGCGCGTTTTCCGTTTACTTTAGGAGCGTCTGGATTTAATGCCCAGGCGTTGTCGTCTTTGTCTGTGGATACACCACCTTCAAACTTAATTAAGTTATCGTAGTACCAATTAGGAAGAAGCGCTTCACCTTTTTCGGTAGGAGAAGAGTCAGCTGGAGCTGCTCTACCAGTTTGCGGCGTAAAGCCTAAGCCTAGACCGTCACCTTCAGTACCTTTAACCTCCTGCATTGATGGAAGCATTTGTTTTACTTCTTCAGCTTCTGGTGTTATTTCTTCTTTAGCTTGTTCGGCTGGTTGCTTAACAACCTCTTCTTCTTTTGCCATGCTTCTAACAGACACACCTAGCTTTCTTTCAATCTGAGCTAACTCAGCTTCTGAAGCCTTAACAGTCTGTGGGGGGACACCAGAGGCTATTTGCTTGCTAATGTAAAATGTTCCATCTTCGCCCATACCTACACCCAATATATCTCCTACTTTTTCAATAGCAAACATTTCTACATCTGTAGTTGAATCTCCAACTTTTACAGACTCAATATAAGACGGGTTAGACTGTATAGCAGAGCCTCCCATAGTGTTTTTAATAGTAGACTCAATATTACCCAAGTAAGACTCAACAGCTTTATTAAAGAAGTCTTCATCTTGCATGCGTTCTTCTACTTTTCTAACATCATCTCTAGATATGCCTTGCTTTCCGTCAATAATGCCTAACTCGCTAATAGCATAATGCATGCCTACATCTTGTCTAAACGCAGGGTCATTTTTAAGTCTGTGTGTAAACTCAGATGTTGCTTTAGATATTGCTTGTTCTGGGCTTGATGAAGATTTTAACACTCCTTTTATTTCTTCTGTGTAAGAAGTAGGCAGCACAAACTTACCAGTCTGAACAGCTTTAGGTAGTAAAAAAGAATTGTTAGGATTTATCTTGCTTGAAAAAAATGAGGACTGTTCTGCAGGTACAAATTTATCTCCCTCTTTAACTAGAATCTGTCCGTTTTCTGTTTTGACTTCAGTTTTGTCAAACATTCTATTGTTGTATCTCTCTTGAATAGACTCTGGACTTTCAGCGTAACCTGTAAATTCATTTGCTTTAGCTTGAGCGTAAGTATTGTTCCATTCACCCTGCATTGCCATACCAGCACCAGAAAAAAAGTTAACCTTATTCGCAAGGTCTCTCATAGCTTTTTTATCAGACTCTGACCCACTCTTCTGGTATTTTATAGCAGCTTCACTAAACGTATCGTAAGCGCCCTGCAGTACATCTTTTCTCACTCCAGTTAACTCGTACTGAGCAGTTCCAAAGGCAGATTCAGCACCTGTAGCTGCTGTTTCTTTGGCTCTAAAATCTCTTTCAGCTGCTACCTGCTTGTCTTTCTTCATTCCAAGCTCAGTAAAACTAGGAGTCTTGTATACGTTAGGGTCTAATGCTGCCATTACTTATTGCTTTTAGCTTTTTTCTCAAACTGCTTGAATAACTTTCTAGCAAATGAACTTTCTTTTTTAATTTTTGCTGCTTGTTCTGGATTTAAAATGTACTCACCACCAGTAGCCTCTCCAACCTTAACGCCATTCTGAACAATGTCTATAGGGTTAGAGCTGTGACTAAAACTACCGTTTGTCATCATTCCACCCTGCTTGTAAGTCCCAGGAATAGATTTTATTCCAAAGTCCATGCCCGCTCCTGCGTTTGGAGCTGCAATAAACCGCCCTGTTACAGGGTCAATAAACCCATTAGGATTGTAAGATGTTGCTTGAATTTCTCCAAGTCTAAATTGCATTTCTTGGTCTGAAGGTATTCCAGATGCAGTGCTTCCACCGCCCCAGCTTCCGCCAGTTCCAACTCTGTTTGCAGTGGTGCTTTGAGGTGGCAATGCCTTAGCCGTCTGCTCCTCAAGAAGTTGTTGCTGCATTAACGCAGGTCTGTCTAAGATTTCAGTTGTAATAGAAATTGGTTGTTTTAAACCAGCCTGCATGCTTTCCATGCCTTTTTTTAATCCGTAATCTTGCCAGCTTTGACCAACATCTTGAACAAAAGCGTTCTGATTTAAAATAAAATTCTGCATATTCTCATTAGTCTCTCCGTAGCCAAAACCACCAACAGCATCACGAGTTTTTTTAATTTGTCTGTCAGTCATAAACTGACTAAACTTAGCTGGAGTATCAGCTAAATAACCTGCAGCCCCCTTTACAGCTTTTCCTATTGGAGTAAATCCACCAGCCATAGCCCCTGTAGCTACATCTGTAATACCACCAACAATATTTTGTCTAGCTGCTGCAGCGGACTGTTGTGCCTGTAGTAGCTCTGTTTGACTGCGAGTTTCTTTTCTTTTAATAGCAGACTCTTCAGCTCTAGCAAGTTGTTGACCAGAAGCCATTCGCATTTGACGCTCTTGAGCCAACATACGGTTCTGCGAGTTCTGTGCCTGCGCTGTAGCAGCGCCAAGACCACCCACTAATGCACGACCACCTGCGCCCTGTAAAGCCTGTACAGAGGTAGCAAGATTTCCTTGTATAGCGTCTGTTTCAATACGCGCTAATTCAGAGTCGTAGGCGTTCTTATAGTTTTCGTAAAACTGTGCGGGTGTTTCTAATGAAGGGGCAGCAGCTTTAGCTCTATCGTACTCTCTATTAGCCTCCCTAAGCTGCTTTACGCCATAAATACTCTTTACAGCACCACCCAAGATGTCCATTGAGCCGCCAAGCTCAGTAAAAGAACCACCTTCTTCAAATCGTTTTAACTTCATAGTGCAAATTTAATCTTTTTAATTGACTCTATCATTGTGTAACCTTGACCTGTCATAGCTTATAGATAAAGCATGTACTTCAAAAGGAGTAGTATCTGAACTAGTCATTTTTAATTTTAAGAATACGTCTCTCATTGGGTCTCCATCTACTCTAGAGTTGTGCTGTACAAATATATTGTCTCCTACACTTATATTGGCCACTGTAGATGAACATTGAATAGTTTTTCTGCTAGTAATACCAGATATATTCATTGTTGTGTCTGTAAGTGTTGAGCCTGAAGCTGTGTACAAATCGTCTCCTACAACAAAGGGAAGCGTGTTTATAGGTGTGGTAAACGTAACTTCGTCTCCAGATATAGATTCAACTTTACCTATATATATTTGATGACCTGTAGATACTAGTGTATCTCTAGGAATCATAGCATATCTGTTTCCTTCTCTAACGTCAAAGTCTGTTGTATTTATTGTTGTGCTTTGAGTAGCGTTTGTAAGAAGTCCACTCCAAGTTCCATTACCTTCTACCCCCATTGCTTCAAATACTTTTACCATAGAGGGATTGTAGTTAGATACAGATTCAAACATAGAGCTGTATTGAGTGCCGTAAAAATTATTTCTAGTTTCACTGACATTGTGCTTCCACATTAAACCTGTAGGTGTGTCCTTAAAACTATATAGCTCGTTATTAAGATTTACATAAGATGTAGGCTTAAAACTATATTTACTTCCCCATACTCCGTTTCCGTGTTTGTAAGCTATAGTTAATCCACTAGCTGCAGAAGTGTTTGAGCCAAGTGTAATGACTGTGCCCCCACAAGTTACAGAAGGTATAGTAAGTAATCCTGTGCCCAAATTTAATTGAGCTATAAATATAAAGCTATAGCTTGAGTCTGTAACTAACACGTCTATAGTAGCATTAGAGCCTTCAAGTTCCGCATCTACAATAACAGATTGAGATGTAAATGTCTGGTCTAAAAATACTACACCATTTCCAGTGTCGTCCCAATCGCCACAAAATTCATCTATGTTTACTGCTATTGTGTTCCACAAAATAGTAGAAAAACTGTAAGACACGGTGTCAAAAACAATATTGTTATCTGCATCAACAGGCACTGTATTTACTTCAGACCCTATTGTTATAGAGCTTTTAAACGATGGCTCTATAGTTATAATATACTCATCATTATCTGGGTCAAATCCACCTACAATTTTAGGGTTCTGACTATTAGATAAAAGGTCATTAAACAAATCGTCAAAGAAACTACTCATTCCTTTATCACTAATAGGTGTTATACCATCTGCAGAAAGCCTTAGCACTTTTGCTGCTTGAGCGTCAACGTAATACACAACCCCAAATCTTTCAACAACAGACTCAGGACTAGAAGTCCCGTAATCTCCAGCATAATAAGAAGGTATTCCAAGCACATTTTTAGATACTGTTATTCCAGCTTCACCGCTAGCGTATTCTATTAAGTTTCTTGAAACAGGTAATTGAGAAGCTTTGCTTTGCTGTATTACAGTTAAAGCGTCACCTCTATTAATCATAGAATAAATTTCTCCAAAGTCAAAATTTAAATCAGTCCAATTAGCTAGGGAAAGATTAAAAGATGAAAGGTTTAATCTGTTTGAGTCTATAACATACGCATCAGAATATGTTATAGAAGATATTCTTCTTATTGTCTTTGCTTCTGGAAGGTGAGCGTATGGCTTACCTATAGATATTGCTTTAGAAGAAAAGAAATCACTTACCGAAGCATCTTCTATAAAGTCAACATCATAAGCATAAGTGTTTTCTTTAAACCTGTCATCTAAAAGCTCTAAATTCTCAAAGAATGTAGGTTTCTTTATTTTACGAAGTCTAAAGTATACATCACCTTGATTAGCCGTTATATTAGCCTCAGTGTAATTATTTATATCAAATGTGCCTAAAGTGGCAGGAATACTACCGCTATATGTGTATGTATATGTCCCGTCTATATCTATCTTAACAGACAGAATTACAACGGTAACTCCGTTTACCGTTAAAGAGTCACCAACATACAATCTGTCTGACGAGGTTGCTGTTATACTTCCATCAAAAGATACTAAAGCAGAAGGTTGTGTTAAAACATCTCTATCTCCGTAATGATATCCATTTACTACATCGTACATCTTACCCATGCCGTAGTAAACTTTTTCTTCTAACTCTTTTTTAGGAGTATATATTTCAACTAAAGTATTGTTATCCCATTTGTCCGTATCAGATAAAACACTTGTATGTTTAAAATATTCTATATCGTTATCTTCAATAACCAAATACCATCCAGATATTGTTTTAGAATATCCTGCTTGCAATAAAAAAGGAGCTTCTTCTGGTTCAGAAAAATATTTATATCCAACTACATTAAACTCATGGTTTACAGGATATGTATAAGTTCCATTGTCTTCATATCTTATTACCCTAAGTTTATCTCCTTCTTCAAATTTGTACTCTATGTTTGCTCCAGTAGACTCTTTATAAGAATTAGGTTTACCTTCTAAATTATCCATAGAAAGGTAAATATTTTGGTCAGTAGTAGACGCAGAAGGAAGCGCTTCTTTTATAGAGTACTGAATAAATTTATCATAAGTAGAGTTTAAACCATATACCATCTGCCATTTTCTAGCCCAGGATGGAGGATTGTTTTTTATTCTAAAATCAATATTACTGCTAAACTTATAACTTCTTTCAGAAAGTTGAGGTACATAAACACTATCAATTTTATTTACGCCGCCAGCTCTTCCTTTATCATCAAAGTATACTACTCCAAAATTATGAGTAGCGTTTTCTTTAAATGATTTATATCCGTTGGTTGATTCAGCCAAGTAAGAAGACTGTCCAGAAAAACCAACTGTAGTGTAATCTACCGTAGATGTTAAGTTACTTCCAACATAATCATATCCAGAAACACCACCTATTTTAGTTACATTAGATTTTAATATTTCTGTAGTAGCTTCAAAGCTTCCTGTTAAAGGAGCAGGGGATGCATCTAACCATACATTTAGTTGACTAGGAAATATTTCAGCTCCAGAAAAATACATGCTGTAAAGTGTATTTACAGCATTTCCAGACTTAACTAATTTAAATTTAGCAAATCCCGACCACCAGACTCTAGCTTTTTTTACATTAGTGTTATTTTCTATTAAATTTGATTCAGACTTGTCGTCATAATTGGCTTTAATAATTGAGGTGTATGAATCGTTTTGTAACGCGTTAGATATTTCGTCTATTGCATTAGCTCTTGATGTTGCTGAAGAAAATGAAACTTCTTTTTTTATATAAATACCTTCTAAAGGAAAGTTTAGAGAAGATGTATCAAAAGAGCTTAGTGTTATTGAACTGACTACCTCTTCAGTTTCTCCGAATCCAGCTTTATTAAACTTATAAGGTATACTAGATACAGTATATTTAGTACTAGAACTTGAAGCTTCAAATTCAAATGAAACTATAGTAAAATCTATATATATTTTTGAATTTGCTGGTATAGTAGTTGGAAGAGACGAAAAATCTATAGAAAACACAAGAGGTCCATTAGAGTTTTTGTATTTTACTAATGGGTCTGTAGAATCAATTCTAGCGCTTATTCTGTAAATGTTAGGTCTTTCTCTATTTACTACACTAGGTGTCGTATCAATATCAACATTTTCATACCCTTCAGTATAATTGCCATACATTAATCTTCCCCCAACAAAAGCTTGTGTTCTTGCTAACTGAGGAACATTGTCGTAAGATTTGTTGACTTCATCTAAACTTAAGGCAGAAGATATTTTATCGTTTCTAAATTGTACCGTAGATACGTTAGAGGTGTTGTTGTTGTCAATTTCTTCTACCTTGTAAAACGCTCCATTATTGTTTTGTCTAGCATATACAATAATTTTTTCTACATCAGCAACAGAATTTCTTACGTATATGTTTACTTGATTATAAAAATCAAGAGTGTCCTTTTCTACGACCCCATCTTTAAGTTGAGCTGTTGAGACAACAGCTGTAGAATACTCAGACAAAGCACTGATTTCTCCATCCACATATTTATACTGATATGCAAATTGAAAAATTTTATTACTTATATTATTGTATCCTAGGTTAGCGTTATTTATAATGTTGTAGCTAGGTGCAAACAATGGGGGTTGTTTTGCGACTGTTAAAGACAATAACTTTTCTTCATTTGTGCCGCTATAAAAACTTGCAGGATAACTAGAAGTAAGTAGTCTGTTTACGTTAACCTTCATTGGAGGATTTGTATTATCCGTCCAATAAAACAATGTTTCTTCTTCTTCGTTAACCACTACGTCGCAGTCTGCGTAACTAAACTTTTGAAAGTTCAACACATTATCCTGGTACAGCTTCTGGTATTTTCCAGTGGTTACATCCATTCTGTATATACCATGGTCAGAATTTTCATTCCAAACCAAAAATAAAATCTCTTTGTTTTTTTCGTTAGCTACGGAACCTATAACTCTGTTATCTCCTGATGGAAATTCATCAGAAGCTCTTCTATAACCTATAACGTCAGTACCTTTAATGTTTTTTATTACCCCGTCAGTACCTGCATCATTTTCAGAGACGCGTACATTAAGGTTGTCTGTCATTTCAACAGACTTTACAAGTTTCTGGTCAGTATCTGAATTTAGGTACTGAGGTACAAGTTTATCAATAGCCATAGATTAACCTTTAGGGCTTTGCTTAAAGTTTTTTCTGATAGTCTTAAGAGCTTCTTCTTTAGTAAACGATTTTAATCTAGCATTAGCTAATCTCTTCTCGTTGTAGTACTCTTGTCTCGCTCTAGACTTTTCTGCCATAGGGACGTTTGATTTACGCTCAATAAGTCTGTAATAGATATAAGAGCGCAATGCGTTCTCTGCGTAAATATGGACACTTGGGTTTTGACTTCTAGCTTCATCAGCAATGTATTCAATAACAATCTCGCTATATCCAGCAGTACTGTATAGCTCAATTCTGTTCTGTTCAAAATTAATTCTGAATTCACCAGAATACATTCCACCACCCAGTCCGTATGCACGACCAATGTTTCCTTCGTATAAGAAGTTCCTAAAGGTATAGCTTTCGTAATCTGAACCAGATGCTCTACCGACAGATACGCCTTTAGCATCTACTCTGTCGTACACGCCGTCACCATTTGAGTCAACGGGATTTCCCGCTGCATCAGTAACGTATTTCATCGCCATGTTCTGATTCTTGTTTTCCCCAAACACGTATATCAGACCATCAGAACCGATAATACCTATTTTTGTGTAGTCAACAAAATCATCTGGAAGCTCTACTGTATTGTTTGCTGTGTTTACAGCCAGTTTAAGAGACTTAATGCGCTTCATTATATCAAAACCCATTTCACGGATTCCTCGTAGCGCATAGTTCCTTAAAACAACTCCATTTGCATTATTTACGTAGTCGTCACCATCAGCGGTAAGCATGATGTCGTTTATAATCTGGTCTACTGAAACTGTATCTCTAGCCATTTGTTACTGTTTTGGTTGTTGTGCTTCGCTAGAAGTGTATGCGTATACGTCTTGGTCACGAAGATTAATGCCTACCATTTTACCAATTTCTATAATTAGTTCTGAAACATAGTGGTCTGGCAGTTCAAAGTCTACAGATGTAGTAGGGTCAAATACTTCATTAGACGCACCTAAATTTGTTGCATTGTATCTAGGTGTCAAGGCTGTTCTTGCTCCTGTACTAGGGCTTCTTCCTTCTGGGAATTTATAATATCTTAGTTTAATTTTAGATATGTTCGTAGGGAAAACCTCTATGTTTTCCGAAATCATTGCTACTGGATGAAATGTAGATGGAGCGGATAAATCTGACCTTAATATATAATCAATTTTTGATTCATCATATATTACATCTATAGGTATAGAACTAGAAGTGTTAAATACGTAAGCCCCAGCAGTTCTCATGCTAATTACTCTAGATAAATCATCAGGTTTAGCAAACACACCATTAGACTGTGTTATAGCTGACTCTTTGGCAAAAAATGCTAAATCCTCTTCTAGTCTTTTGACATAGGACAAATGGGTTTTTGCATCAATGTTTCTAGCGCGCATAGTTTGCGCCTTAGTCATTTCGCTGAATAGGTTATTAAATATTTTATTCTGCGCAATTGTAGTAAACGTATTAAACACCTTTGGAGTGATAAAACCACGTTCGTCTTTGTTTGCCAGATTTTTAAGTGCTGAATAAACTTCGTTTACAGATGCCATAATATTTCTGTTCTGCTACAAAGATACAAAAAAGAAGGGGCTGCATTTCTGCAACCCCCTATAGTATAGTAACTTATAAGTTAACTTAAATTTTAGAAAGCTGTCTTTCTATTTCCTCAAGAACTAAAGCTCCTTTTTCAGACAAGCAGAATCTAGTTGCAATATCTACAGTGTTCTGACCAGCAGGTGTAGCTACAATTAATTTCTTACTGTCAAACCACTTCATTCCATCAGCATCAGCTTTAAGAATCTGAAAGTCTACAGCGCTAATTAAAGTGCTTTTTACACGAACTACAGGGTTATCAAACATTTCAATAAAACTTGTTGGATTTGATTTAGCCTGCATTAATAGCTCGCGTTTAATCTCCATGTTTTTCTGACTTGTATCAATACCTAAATACATAGCAACAGGTAACAACTGGTCAATAGACTTGTCTCTTACCATAGCTACAGCATCAAGAATAGCGAACTCTTTGTCTAGTTCTACTTCTGCTTTTCTTTCTGTGTCAACTAACGTAAATATCTTACCTCCGTTAGCAGTGTTGTCTGGATGTAAATCAAGATACTTTTGAAGCGGTGGATTAGTGTGAGGAACAGGAAGTGTTTTCTTGTTAAAAATAATCTGTTCACGGATAGTGTTTTCAGATTGTTCGTCAGCAAATACAGAATTCTCGTTAGGAGAGTAACGAAGCTGTCTTACTTTTCCAGACTCTTCGTCAAATACTGTTATGTTTTGCTGTCTTAGTTTATACCAGATACCTCCACCTTTTTGAATAGTGTATATTTTATCTTTCTTTAGATTTTCATTTCTCTTAATGGGAGCTGAAGAAGTAGATAATGTTGATATTGGTGCTGCAGTAGGTGCAGACTTTGGTGCAGACTTAGGAGTTCTGCCACCAGGTTTTTTGGTGTTTGAAGCTGTTGTAGCCATTTTGTTGTGTATTAAATAAAATTAAAAAAAGGAGAAGGGACGAATCCCCTCTCCTCAATAAAAACTTGATTATGATTTTTTAATCAAGATGTGACGGTTAGCCGCACGAGTAACTAAGTTACACTCAGAGCGGTAGTGGAATTCTACGTTATCCTTAGTTGCGTTAGACGCTCCCAAGATAGAACCTACCATCCAGTGCTCCATTTCACGGCTGTAGCCGTTAGCAGCTTTGTAGTTCATTTCCAAAGCAGGTGCTTTGTCACCAGTCTTAGCATCAGCAACCTGAGCCATTGGTACAGCAACACCAGCGAAGTCTGAATCAGCTAACAACGTTGGGTCGTTTAGCAATTTCCAGTCATGCTTGTGGAATGTATAACCAGCACGGTTGAAGCTACGGAATCCTAAGTTGATTGCAGTTTCAGCAGAGTTGCTAAATGCACCGAACTTAGCAGCACCAGTAGTTGTAGTATCACCAGCAGAACCGATTAAGTCATCAAGGTGTAAGTCTTGAACACGGTTAACATACATAGCGTACTCAGAAGAACCTCCTTCTTTGTCAAGAACCTTGATAAGGTCATCAACATCGCTAAGGTCTTGCAAGTAACCACCACTAACGATACCACGGTCTTCAATAGCGCTGAAGTAACCTTCAGAACCGTATACTGGGTTTCCATCAGCAGGAGAAGCAGCAGCGTTATAGATAGCTGTGTTAGTTACTTTTTCTCCTAATAACATCATCATTTCACGCTTATCCATGAAACGCTGACGTGTATCACCTTCAGACTTCAAGTACCAACGGTAATCGCCGTTACCCAAGTTAATCCAACCGATGTTAGTTGCTTGAGAACCAGTTACGCTGTATACATCCTTCATAATCATGAAAGGATTAACACGCTTAACGATACCGCTTTCAATGAACTCACTTGGCTGGTCTGTGCCTTGTCCGTATAAGTTACCTACTACAGGAACTTCAGCAGAAGCGTTAACAGCTGCAGCTGTAAAGCCACCAGACAACAAAGAAGTCAATGTAATAGCAGCACCTGTGATGCCAGTTACTAAAGCACGCTCAGATTTGTTTACTAATACCACATCGTTTACACGAACGTGTACCGCTGTAGCAGCTGAAGCAGTTAATACAACTGTTGTGTCAGCAGCAGTGATTGCAGCCATAGAACCAGCCTGCTTCTTGTGCAAGCGAGTTTCTTCCCAGTACTGTACTTCGTCAGCCATACCGATAGCTTTAGTAGCACCTACTAGTTGCAAGAATCCAGTAATACCTTGGTTACCGTAAGTCTTGATAAGAGCATCACGATTGTCTGGCTTGTTTACCAAGTCGTACAATGAGATGTATTTTGCAGCATCTAACTTCTGTAAGTTAAATGAACCTGAAGGAATGTCTCCTCCAAATGTAATTGCTGGGTTTGAACCAGCTAGAGTCTGTCTATTTGCAGCCATTTTGTTTTATTTTTTAAATCTTAAACGTCAATCCGTTATCATTCATTCCGAGAGCTTGCTTAAGTTGTTCTTCTAGGTTAGGCACATTTCCTTCTCCTGTGTCTCCGATTTGATTTGGTTGATACTGCACATTCGCAGCTTTATCTACCAAATTTCTTTGACCCTCTCCGAGACCTTGTTGGTAAGCAGACTTGACTATTGTTTCAATATTATCAAGTACAGCTTGGTGCATATTCCAGCGCTCAAAATCCCATTGACCAGATTCGTCAACATACGTACCGAAGAAATCTTCAATACCCTCATTTTTAGACTTTAGTTCAGTCTTGTAATTGTCCTCTAAACCAAAAGTAAAAGACTTGTCCTTTGATAACTGAAACTCAATACCCTCTAGGGCATCAACTTCAGAAGACATAGTCTCTAACCATTGCTCGTTTACAATACCCTCAAACTCTTCCTGCGGTGCAGGCTTCTGTTCTGGTGTTTTGTATTGAGAGCGTACAGACTCAATTTCTTGTCTAGCTTTGTCTGCGTCTAATTTAAGTTGGAGTTTAGCTAGTCTAACTTCAGACTCATCGTATAAATCTTCGTCAAGAGAATACTTGTCTTGAACTAGTAAGTTTAAATCTTCATCTGATACAGCATTACCGTATTGAGATTTTAACTGCATTTTAATAGCCGATAAATCATCCATTTCGGATGGGTTCATAGACTGATATGCAATCCAATCTTCAACGCTGCGACCAGTTTCAGTTACAAACTTGTTTATAGCTTCAACTCTTTCGTCAATCTTTGCAGACGTATCTTTAGTTTCTCCAATTTCGTCAAAGCTGTTTACTTTTCGTCCTAGCCTTTCGCTAAGGTACTCAAGCATCGTAGCTTCAATTTCTTCTTCAGAAACTTCAGGTTCTTCTTGTAAAGTACTTTCAGACTGTTCTTGCGCAGGTGTCTCTACCTGTTGTTCTGGTTCAGACTGTGCAGTCTGTTCTAACTCTACAGCAGTCTGCTCCTCAGCAGTCTGTTCTACATTAGTCTGTTCTAAAGATGGACTTTCGTCTGATATAGACATACCCATATTACTTACTAATGCTTCTAAGTCGTTGTTTAAATCACTCATTATAAAATAAATTCAATTATGTTACAAAATTAAATAAAAAAGGGATACACTTTCGCATACCCCTCTGTTAGTCTGTCTGTTAAATTATTTTCTATATCGTCTTACTTTTTTTGCGATACGCTTAGGTTGCTTAACAAACTGCTTACCCTTCTTGTTACCTGCTGCTTTAGCTCTGTTGGTAGCTGCTTTTTCTGATGAGCTTAATGCTTTCCACGCTGCATCTGGTAGGTAACGCTTTTTTCCTTCAGACTTAGAACCGTCTGATGTTCTCCACTTCTGCTTACTCCATTTGCTTAAGCTGTTAGAAGCTTTCTTAGCCCCTTTGTAACCGCCTCCTGCTTTTTTATAAAGCTTTACTGCTAGCTGCATAGCTCTTGCAGAATGCTTTCCGCCCATTTTAGCTATAGCTTTCTTCTTTGATGACTCCCAAAGTGATGGATTTGTTTTTTTAGATGTTGCCATAAAATCCTTTTTCTTTTAAATAATCAATAGCTGATTTTAAAATCTCAGGACTGTCTTTAAACATTCCTAATGCTCTATTACAGGTTTTACAAAGCAGACCTCTAAATTCATTAGTGTTGTGATTATGGTCAATTGCAGATTCTGTTATACATATTTCATTTTTGCAGATAGCGCATTTATTCTCTTGCTTTTTGTAACAATCAAAAAGCTCTTCTGGTGAAATGCCTCTTCTTCTGCATCTTTTTTCAATAGTCCAAGAATCTTTTTTTCTATAACCAGCAACTTTTTTTGGATTTTCGTCAATCCATCTTCTATGTTCTTTGTATAAACAATCATTACATCTACTTTTCAATAAATGTTTTTGAGAACCTCCTCTATTTCTATATTTATTTAAAGGCTGTTCTTTTTTACACAGTGAACATATTTTGGTGTCACTCATAGTTTACTTAGCTGCCACAGGCTTCACATTCTTCGGGGTTCTCCATTGAACAGGTTGGCTGTTCTGCTGTTTCTAATTCGTTGACGAAATCTGCGAAACTGTCGCTCATAATTTTATGTGTAAGGGTTAGTAAAAAAACGAACTACAAATCTACAAATAATACTGTCTCTATTTTTCTTTCATCATATTTAAAATACTATCCTTTCTTTTCTCTTTTAATGCTTTATCGTTATCACGATACAGCACAACAGCAAAGATTATCATTGCAAACATTATAGCAAAGAATGAAGGTACTACCCA
>Ga0070745_1000397_pt1 | contig 26937 bp, 47 predicted proteins | sample VirMetDEL_Mar_4_FD_77438 | JGI IMG/M metagenome (GOLD analysis project Ga0070745, IMG submission 77438) | Aqueous microbial communities from the Delaware River and Bay under freshwater to marine salinity gradient to study organic matter... | ecosystem: Environmental > Aquatic > Marine > Coastal ...
AGAACTTAGGTCTCTTTGAGTCTGCGACCGATCAGCTCTTCAAGTCGGCGAGCAAGTGCGGCCTGCTTAGTCCAAGTTCGGTCGCCAGGCAAAGGCTCTGTCCCGTAATCCCACGTATCAAAATCATCCTGATTGCGTGGATCGCGCATTCGAGGCTCGTCCATCAAGATGTGGCGCAACTCTCGGGCACAGGGTAGTGTGGGCGCTCGAAATTCTATTGAGGAATCTCGAAGCGTCCGTAGCAGGCAGGCTGCGGTGAGGCCGGCACCGCGTGAGGACCGGCCACCTGCCACCTAATTAGTCGGGAAGCTGCAGGACTGCTTGGCGCAGCAGCTCAAAGTCAGCCGCCATCTCGTCGCCGGTTGTGTGGGCGTTGGCACTGAACCGCCCCAAAGCTTGAAGCGCCGGCTGCTTCAGGCTGGACGCTGAACCAGGAGTGATGTCTTGCCACTCCGTGCCAGTCCAGATCTGCAGGCGGTCGTACCAGCCTTGCTTGCCTCTGGCAAAGCGCATCTCGCCTTTGCTGCGTTCAGCCATTAGCTGCCCTTCAAGGCGTAGGTGCCGCGCTTGAAGTCGCCGCACCAGTCGGTGTTAAGCGTTAGCGGCCAGACCGCCAGCTGCTCCTTGCCAGGTGCAGGTTTGGGGGCGTTGCGACGACAGGCGCCGGTGCGCACTTCGGCGTCCTTGGCCCAGTAGACGCACAGCTGGCAGTTACCGGTGGTGCTCATCAGCTTCGTCGTGGTGGTGATCGTGCCGCACGTAAGACTGCGTGCCGCTCTTGGTTTGGCTGTGGTGGGCGTCAGCCTCAATGCCAATCATTGCGAAAACAGCGGCGATCACAGCCAAGCAGATTGCGGTGTTGAGTCGATCGAGCGCTTTCGGCGTCTCTCCGCGTCGCCCTTTTGATTCTCGATGTGCTGCCAATAGACGTCTCGTAAGCATGTCAGGAGTTCAATGGTGCCCAGCCCGTAGGCGTAGTGAGCGCCCTTGTGCTGGTAGGGATTTGAGAAGCGGTCAAAGCTGTCGCTTAGCCACTCGTCTTTGATGTAGGCGTACCAGGCTTTGCCTGGTGGATGCTCGGGCCTGGCCTCTTCGTAGACGAGCCGCTCAAGCCACGGGGACTTGAGGAGCTCTTTCCACGAATGAGGCAATCGTGCGTCTTGTCGCTTAGCCATCAAAAAAAAATGCAGGCCCTTGCGAGTCAACAAGATCATTGCGCATGCGTGCGCGCTCGTCAAGGTCAGACGTTGACCCAGAACTCAGGCAGTCGATTCGACCTCAAGTTCTTCGGCTTGACGTGCTGCTTTGAGCGGGTCTTCACGTTCTCGATCACGACCAGCTCTTTGCTGTAGCGGACAACGGTGTAGACCCCACGCCAGCGCTGCATGCCGGTGTCGTACAGGTCCACCTTGGTGCCCGGCAGAAACTTCTGATCGCCGAGCTGCTCAGTCGTAGTCACTGTCGTCGAAGGAGGAGTACTGCTTCATGGCCAGAGCCCAGCGCGGGGCCTTGGTGGTTGAGCCCAGCTTTTCTTGAAGCTTGTGGTCATAGACCTTGATCACGATGCCGTCGGTGGGCCAAGCGCGAAAGATCAGCTCACGCATCCATTGCTCGTGCAGCTCCTTCACTTCTTCAGGTCGGGTGCAGACCAGGCAATCGGGAGTCTCAAAACGACACTTGCTCAGCAGCGACATGCTTTGACTTTCATTGCCCAGCGCTCCTACCAAGGTGTAGGCGCAGAACCGAAGCCCCTCAGGCCTCGGCTTTTGGTTGAGATGAGCAGCAGCCTGCTGCTGGGACTTTGAAGGCCGATAAACAAAAGCAGGGTTGTACAGCTCGCCATTGACCTGTACAGATATCTGCTCCGGGATGACCTTGGGGACCGAGGCGATCATCTTCATTCGATCCAGCACGTCGCGACCAGACCTTGTGTGAGCGGCGGAAAGCACACCGTCGACATAAGTCAGCGCAATGGCGCACCCGTCAATCTTGGGCTGAACAACAAGCGAGGGACGAGCAGGCAGGGACTCGTACCAAGTCTTGAAGGTTCCGTTGTCGAGGCTCAGCAACTTGCTGCCACCACCTGGCAGCTGGAGCTCTGGGGCATCAGGCATACGTTTACGCAGCTGCCTGACGTGCCAATCAAATTCTTCGTCGGTGTAACCAGTGGGCTCGCCAAGTCGGTAAGCGGCGTCAGCGTTGCGCACGATGGCGCGAAGAGAAGCGAGAAGCATGTGGCTGGGTGCAGGTGCAGAGCGCGTGCTGCGCTGCGCAGAGCGTATGCCATTCAGCCGAACCGCGCAAGCCTGTAGCCAAGCTCCCTACCAAAGTTCTTGTTGAGCTCGTCCTTGATGTACTTGCGAGCGACCATCTCGTAGTCAAGCTTCTGGGTGGCAGCTTGCGGACGGCTTTTGGCGTAGGCAAAGATCATGTTGAGGCTAAAGCCGGCCTGACCGGGCTTGCCCTTGACGCGGTAGATGCCTTCAGGCAAGTCGAACAGGCTTCCTTGGCGTGTGACCCCGCGACCACGGCCACGGTTGTCAGGGATGGAGAAGTAGCGGTAACCCCTTCCGGTCTTACCACCAGCGCCAAGGCGCAAAAGGCCGTGACGAGCGTCCTGGTAGACGCTTTGGCGCACGTTGCCATAGCGGTTGAGGGGAACGCCTTGGTTGCCGCCTAAGGCGATGGGCCAGTAAGCCTTAGGGGCGATGCCAGCCTTGTGGAGGAAACGGGTGAACTTGGTCGCGTATGCGCCGCGATCGTTGCCAGGAATAGTTGGGAACAGATAAGAAGCCGGAGCGTTGCCCTTAGATGCTTCCTTGATGAAACCGATGCTGACCGAGTACTCGCCACCGGATTTGTTTTCTGAATAGTTGTAGAAGAGTTTGTTTGTCGTCAGCGGCACCGGGTTATCAAAGGTGTTGCGCATGTGCTCGGGCAAGCGACGCTTGGCCAACTGGAAGCCAGCACGCTTGACGGCCGCCCTAGCAGCGCTGGGGATGTGGCGGCGCTGAAGCAGAGTCAGTTTGTCAATAACAGAAGTGACATTGGTTTCAATACTTCTAGCCATGGGTCCCCTCCGATTCACCCAGATTACTAGCGGTACACCCGGTACGCCCTTGGTACAGTGCCTGTACCACCTCAAATCCACTGCGGGCCAAGGGGTCTGACCACTACTGTTACAGTGTTACGCTTTTAAAGATATATATATATATATAGAGAGGGCTACCCCTCTCTCTCCTTCTCACGCACTGTGTGTGTGTATATATATATGTGTCTTTAAAACTGTACCGCTGTAACACCCCGGGCAAATCCGCTGCAGCGCAGTCGATTTACCCGGAACAAAGGGCGTACCGCTAACCGTTACAGCTCGTCAAAACGTACCGCTACAGCCCTGGATTGGCCCCCAACACCCCCGAATCGGATTGGTCCGGCCTTCGACGCGCCAGGGAGTCGCTTAAGCAAGGTCGACCAGCTGTGCGCCCAATTCGTGTCCTGAAGGATGCCCCTGATGGCCTTGGCTGTGTTGCTGATCAGCACGACGCGCTCCTTGTCGGGCACCTTGAACCCATGACGGCCAAGAACAGATTGCGCCGAAGCAGGTGAAATATCAAAGTCACTTTTGATGAGTGCAGCTATCTCAATCAGCTCACCAATCGTGCGACTAACTGTTTTTCCATCTGCTTCAACTCTTAGCTGATGTTGAAGTATGTGATCAAGGCATTTACGCTCATCCGGGATCTCGGTTGATTCGGTGTAGGCAGTCCAGATATTGCCAAGAATGACGCTTTTGGCATCTTCCTCGGTTGCGACTCGTGAGCTCATTAATGACCAGGCCCCAGCCAGAAGGGTGCCGTATTGATCACCGAGACGTTGGCTACCGAAGTGGTCAGCAGCAACGCGGACGAAGACTTTGACCGACTCCCGGATCATTGGGATCAGGGTGATGGTCCGGTGGATCAGTGACTTGCTGTAGTCCTTGGTGATGACGCGATCAAGGTCACGGTCGAGGGAGTCCCAATGCTCGGCGCGCTCCTCTTTGGGGATCTCATTGGGGCTTTTAAGGGTGAGCTGAGCAAAGCGGGTTTGGTCGGCGCCTTGCTTGAGGTGGGTTGCGATCGAGGACATCAAGAACATCGACCGGATGTGGTAGCGAGTGGCTTCGCCGTGAGCACTGCCCTTGACGGTGGTGGCTTTGGATTCGGACGAGGCGACCCTGGCCAATGCCAAGACGTTCTGCATTCGGATCTGATCGGCCTTTTCGTTGGACTCGGCCTCGTCAAAGACGATGGGCAATGCATCTGAGCGAAGGGATTGCCGGATGCCTGCCTCGGTAGTGTTGCCGGCCACGGTCAGAGACATGTCTGACAGGAGTGGCGTGACGTAGCGATCAAGGATGGCGGACTTGCCGGAACCGGCCGCTGCGGTCAGCCAGATGTGGGGCCTCCAGTCGAGGGCGCCGCAGACGGGGGCAAGGGCGGTCCAGCCTGCGAGCAGGAGGCCAGAGGCTGGCATTTCCCACTGGAAACGGCAGGCGAGATCAAGGGCTTCGATTGCCTCTTGATCAGTAAGGGGTTGATGTTTTCCGAAACCGTCGAGCTGGGAGAGACGTTGATAGATGTACGACGACTCAAAAGGCTTGAGGATCGGCAGGGTATTGCCATCGGCGATGATCCGATCACCAAGGTGAAGCACGGTGCGGTTGTTATCCCACCAGGCACCGCGACCCCTGATTCGCAGTGGGGTGTAGACGCCGCATTTTGCTGCGTCCTCGAAAAGCATCGATGCGGCTTTGATCCAGTCGACGCCGCCTTTGGAGCCGGGGGAGTAGATCTCCCAAAACTCAAGGGGTGCAAGTGCGACGAGGTTGGTGGAGGTATGAGCCGATCGGGTCAGCTTGATGACTTGACCGGTGCCATGGGGTTGGTAGAAGTAGCAGTCGGCGTCAAAGCCAAGGCAGGTGAAGTAGGAGCCGGGCTCGATGCGCTCCAGCTCGGGTTCAGGCTTTGGTTCAGGTGCTGTGAGTTCTTCCTGCGAAAAACCAGGGACTTCAAGGTTTGCCTTGAGGTAGGCGGTTGCTTCTTCGGTTGACCAAGTGGCATCTGCGAGATCCCAGCCCTTGGGCACGCCTTCGGGTGGCTTGGCGATGCGGATTTTGTCGATGTGTGAGCCAAGGTTTAGGAGCTTCTTGGCGATCTGCTCCATGGCGTCACGGCCAGCTTCATCGGCGTCAGGCCAGAGGATGACCTTGCGACTGATCAGGGCATCGAAGGATGTTTTGCCGTGGGCTTTGCAGCCTGATGACCATGTGGTGGCCACCATGTTTGGGAAGAGTTTGGCGGCAGCGTCGCAAGCCTTTTCGCCTTCAACGACGATGACGGTGCGGGTGCAGGCCTTGATCTCCTTGAGGTTAAGGAGTGGCCTTGGTGGGTTGGGGACTCCGGCGCTCCAGCGGGTGCCATCAAAGACGAAGGGTCGATATTGCTTGCCAGGAAAGCGAGCAACGACGAAATTGTCGGTATAGAACCAGTGGAGCTCAGCCCTGGAGATGGGCGGCTTGGGCTTGGCCTGGGAGCTGGGCTTTTCGATTGACACGCCAAGGAACCGTTCGACTTCTGTTGCTGCGGTCTGGTAGTCCCAGCCTTTGCGGCGCATAAGGAGCTCCATGCCGTTGCCGGCACCGCCGGACTGATGCTTACCCCCGCACTTGTTGCAGAACCAAGAGCCATTGCCATCTTTGTCGTCAAAGCGGTAGCGGTCTTTGCCGCCGCAGAGTGGACAGGCTTGATGCTTGTCGGTGAGTTGATCGGGTGAGAGACCAGCGAGGGCGCCAAGTATCCGAGGCCATTGGCCCTGGGCGTGCTCTGTGACTTTCTTCATTTGTTGAGCAGGACGAACTGTTTGACGGCTTTTTTGTTTTCGTGCTTTTGCTTCTTGCGCCTGAATTCGAGCTCTGCGAGTCGAGCGGGCCAATCGCGTGCAGCGCGTTTGATGAGAAGGGCCCGGTCAGAGGCGTCTTTCTTCTGGCAGAACTCGTCGGACAACCAGTCGCCGGTGAAGGCGTAGTAGGTCATCTGGAAGTCGAGCCACTCGTGGAGCTCAGCGCGGAAGCGGTCTCGGACCCGTTTTTGGAAGTCGATCATGCCGCCTTCTCCTGCTGTTTCATGGCGGCGGCGACGAATTGTCTGACGAAGGCGGAGCGGGTGATGTGATTGAGGTCGGCCTGCTTATCAAGCCAGTCGATCTGGTCTTGAGGGATGTCGAGGGTGATGGTCCGACGGCGTTGCCGTTCAGGGTGCATTGACTCCGCTTGGGTTTCGCTGGGGAGAGGGTAGTGCCTATTTCACGATCCGCAAGGCATCTTCAACAGATCTGGCAACACCTGAAATGCCGCCGGCCTTGTCGACGCAGTTGAGCCAGGCCTCTTGGGGCTTTGTCAGGCGACCAGTAGGCGTCTTGACTTCAATGGAGGTGAAGACGGCAACGTGCTGCCCGACCATGTCGGGGGTTATTTGGACCGTTTTGAAGCCGATGAGATCGGCGGAGCCACGAGCGAGGCCGAACTGGACGGGGCGGCCAGTGCGGGGGTCAGGCAGTTGGCCGACTTGATTACGGAAGAGGCGAAGGTCGTCGCGAGTGCCTAGTGCGAGACGGATCCGCTGCTGGATGTTCGTCTCGACGTTGGCCACGCAAGCAGGATGATGCCCGGTGACATGTTAGGAGTCCCGTCTCGTGCTATAAAAACGCGGCTGGCTGTCGTGGAAGAGTTGATCGACCTTCTACCACAGCATTAAATCGCTGAAGCCCCCTTGAGGGGCCAGGCCCTTCGTTCGTAGGGCGCGAGGCACTTGAGAACCCCGTCGCCAACACGGGGTTTTCTTGTGTCTACCGCCTTCTCCCGTGATAGATCCTGTAGGCCCAACCGGGCTTGTAACCCTTCTTAGCGGCTAGGGCGAGAAGTTCCTCCAAGGTGCGAGCTTTGCCCTGCTCCCTTCTGAGCTCTTGGCGTTCGCGGGCTTTTTCCTTACGGAGCTCCTGCAGGTCCCCTTTGAGGTTGAGGATGCCACCTTCTTTGGTTTCAAAGACATGGCCGCAGCATGGGCAGATGGGTTGCGGCTTGAAGGCAGCGAAACACTCTGGGCATTGACGGACTGAGGGGGCTGGCTCGTCTTTGCGTTGCCGCTTGGCCTTGGAGTCAAGCGACCATGAGCGACGGTCATCGACAAAGCCGTGCTTCCTGGTGCTGTTGACGTGGTCGATGATGATTGCGACTTTGCCGGGCTGGGGCCTAAGCACCCGGCCAACTTGCTGCATATATAAGGATGTGGATGCGGTGGGGCGTAGCAGGATTGCGCAGCTGACTGCGGGGACGTCGGTGCCTTCGCTTACGACGTCGACGGAGCAAAGGATTTGAGTGCGGCCATCTGCGAGGCCGGAGATCGCTTCATCTCGTTGGTCCATCGGCATTTCGCCTGTGACGAGCTTGGCCCTGTAGCCAGCGTCGACGAAGGAACTACAGACGGACGTGGCGTGGGCAACGTTGACGCAGAAGGCGATGGCGGGAAGCCCGTCGGCCAGGCGCTTGTAATGAGCAACAGCGCAGCCGGTGATGGCTGGCTTGTCCATGATTTCGCCTAACTCATCTTTGGCGTAGTCACCGCCGCGCATCTTGACCTTGCTGAGGTTGACGCCGATCGGCGGAGCGAAGACCTTGTGCGAACTGAGGTAGCCATCGGCTACTAGCTGATCGACGTATGGGCCAATGACGAGGGATTGGAAGTGAGTATTAAGGCCGCGACCATCGAGGCGCTCTGGGGTGGCGGTGACACCAACGAGGAGAGCGTCGCTGAAGTGCTTGATGATGGTATCCCACGAGCCGGCGACTGCGTGATGAGCCTCATCGGCGATCAGAAGGTCTGGCTTGAAGTCGATCTTGTTGAGCCGCCTGACGAGGGTCTGGACTGAGGCCACTTGAACGTTGTGGGATGAGGGCTCAAAGCCTGCGGCGATGATTCCGTGCTTGACGCCGAGGAGGTTGAGCTTGCTTGAGGCTTGATTGATCAGCTCGCGGCGGTGAACAAGGATGAGGGTGCGCTTTTGCTTTGCGGTGGCGCTAGCGGCCATGGAGGTGAAGCATGCGGTCTTGCCAGCACCTGTGGGCATGACCAGTAGTGCGGAACGGTGACCTTGAAGGAAGGCCTGACGTAGGCCGCTGATGGCATCGAGCTGATATTGACGAAGCTGCATCAAACCCTTGCTTCTGACTCGCGCACGCTATAGGATGCGCAAGCACACCGCAAGAGGCCTATGACCGAGGTCATCTCAAACGCTGAGTACCACAGTCATCCGGCAACATCCAAAAGCGACCTCGATCTTGCTCGTAAAAGCGCTCAGCATCTGTACGACAAGCTGTACGGTCCGCCGCGCGAAAGCACGCCGACCTTCGATTTCGGCACGATGTTTCACGCGGCAGTCCTGCCCGGCGAAAGCCTTGACGACATCGCCATCCGCACGCCTGACGACTATGACGGCCGCACCAAGGCCGGCAAGGAGTTCAACAAGCGCGTCAGGGAAGAAAACAAGCTGATTTTGAACCCTAAGGACGGGTTGGCCATCGATCAGATGCTGGCCAACGTCCAAAAGCACCCTTTCGCTAGCGGCTTATTGAACGGCAATTTTGCTGGCAAGTCAGAGCAAAGCTTTTTTGCTGTTGATTCCAACACCGGCTTGGAGGTCAAGGCTCGCCCTGATTTCATCTTTGACGACTATTCGGTCATCATCGACATCAAGACGACCATGGATGCCTCTTTCAAAGGCTTCCAAAAGAGCTACGTCAATTACCGCTACTACGTCCAAGCGGCTTGGTACTTATGGGTGGTTGAGTTAGCTACTGGCAAGCGCCCTGACGCCTTTTGTTTTGTCGCTGTAGAGAAGCAGCGTCCCTACGGCGTTGGCGTTTATGTGGCGGATGCTGATTCGATTGAGATCGGCATGCGCGAGGCCAAAGAAGATCTTGAAAAGATTGCCAAATGGAAAAAGGAGGATTCTTGGCCTGGCTATTCAAACGACGCAGAGCTGATGACATTGCCTTCGTGGATGCTCGCCAAGACCGAGCAATCAGAAGCCCTGAATCAAGAAGTTACTTGGACACCCGTGCCCGAATGATTACTACTGCACCTGACCCCATCAGTCTTGGCGCCTTTGGCTGTCAATTGGACTTTTCATTTTCCAGTGACTTCCCTAAGACGGTAATGACCTGCCCCGCTTGCGGGGAAGACTTTGTGACTCCTTTGCGCGTGGAGCAACCAGCGATCCAATCGGTTTCGGTGGTGTTCTTCTGCAAGTCATGCGGGGAGCTTTCCAGGCTTTGGCTGCATCAACACCAAGGCCAGAGCTACATCGGCTGGGACCCCCGCCCCGTGGAGGTTCCTGACTGATGGTCTACGCAAAAGACGTTGGGGTCGGGAACAAGTCTTTTCTGCTCCAGCTAAAAAAAGAACACCCTTTCCTGTTTGAGCACATTATGTGCAAAGAGTATGGGTATGGACGCGATAAAAATGGTTGCTTTATTTTTGACGACTTAACAGAATTCGAGAAAGAGATGCCGAAAACCCTTTGGCGAACTCTTGAAGAAAGGACAATTCGACTTGAAGGGTCACAAGCTATAGAGCTTCAAATTTTTGACCTAAAAAGGTATATCAACTTCCACAACGGAAAATATGCATCCCGAATGCGTTACAACATGGACTACCTCATAGTTGATAAGGCGCTCCACAAAGGAGAGTGGAAAGGTTTTTCGTATGACCTCACAGACAATGAGAGTCCTGATTTCTACTGGATGACACCTGAAATGTCAGCCGCTGACTGGCGCAAGATCCTCAACGCGATGCTTTGCATCCTGAAGAAACAGTATCGCGAAGCAAAAGCAGAGGAGAAGGGGCCCAAGCCCCGCAGGATCCCCTTTAAGCAGTCAATGTATTCACCAGCTCTGCAGCAATAACCACCCTGGGCTTCCGCTAGAGCCTGCATACAAGCTGCAAAGCAGCCCCTGTTCCTCAGGAGACTCAGTTGGCTGTAAGTCCCAGATTCACTACTCACTCGTTCTTTTTACTATGCCTCGTGTAGCGGGTACTCCCAACAAATTCCGGGTCACCTTCGAGTTGTCTCCTTGGTATCGCGAGAAAGTTCGCGAGCTTCGCCGTGATTCTGGCTTTGAGTCAGATGACGCATTCGTTCGTTGGATTGCGCAAAGCGCTCTGCAGATCCTTTCTGGCGAACGAGCGCCTGAACAGGCAAAACTAGGCGATTTGCGTCACCGCATGGAAGAGGCTCTTGCCCGGCTTGAGGAGGGGAATGATGAGTGAAGAATCGGCGCTAGTGCCGCAGCAGTCGCAGCAGTCATCGATCTTCCTTGACAGCAGGCTGAACAACCAAGCGCAGGCCATTGCGTCGCAGCTGGCCTCAAGCGCCTTGGTTCCTGAGGCTTATCAGGGTCAGAAGGGACACTTCAATTGCATGATTGCGATTGAGATGGCAAACCGCATGGGTCTCAGTCCCTTGCAGGTCATGCAGAACCTGACGATCGTCAGGGGCAGGCCGTCTTGGAGCGCTGGTTTCATCATTGCGACAATCCAGAGCTGCGGCCGTTTCAAGGACTTCAAGTACAACGTGTCCGGCGAAGGTGATTCGCTGGCAGTTAGCTGCAGCGCTATTGACGTAAGCAGTGGGCTTGAAGTTGTTGGCCCGGTGGTTTCGCTTGAAACGGCGAAGTCTGAAGGCTGGGCCAGGTCCAATAAGAAGTACCAGACAATGCCTGAAGTGATGCTGCGTTATCGCGCTGCATCTGCCTTTGGCCGCTTCTACATCTCTGATCTGCTGCTGGGCTTGGAGAAGGTGGAGGACATGTCCGGCATGGAGATCGAGACGGTCAACGTTGAGATCGAAGCACCCAAGAGCCCCTTGGGTGTCGTAAACGGACTTGTTGCAAGAACCGAGGAGCCGCAAGAACCGGCCCCTGATGACTCCGACGACATCTTCTAGGAGTTGACTTATGCAACGACATCAACACTCTGATTGCGTCTATCTCGATGCACTAGAGCTTGCCGACCGATGGGGCCTGCACCATCAGACGCTTGCACGCTGGCGGCGCACCAACAAAGGCCCTGAGTTTGTCAAAGTCGAGCACCCGACTCGGATTCTGTACAAGCTTTCCGACGTGGAAGCGTATGAGAGTCTCAATCCCAACATGGCCGCGATGCTGCGGCGTGTTCCCAACGTTTTAGAGGAGTGACCATGGATTTCAAAATCCGCGCCAACGTCTACAAGAAGACTGCTGAGGACCACAAGCGTCGCTACAAGGACGGCTACGACCCCAGCAAGAAGTATCCGACCCATGGCCCTAAGGGTCCGATCGACATCCCCTTGGATCAGGCTCAAATGCTGGCTGAGTATTTGATCTACGCACAGCAAACCGAACTGGAGTACAGCGAGTACCACGGTCAAAAGGTGATTCGTCTGGATTTGTCTGGTTATGCCAGCGCTGAAAAATCCAACCCTGACAACAAGTACTTGGGTTTGACCTTTTCGCCTCATTACCAAACGTTGCAGGCTGCGCAAGAGGCCAAGGAACGTCACCAGGCAAATGTCAACAAGCCTGCTCAAGCGCAGAGCATTGACGCTGCTGCTTCTAGCCTTGCAAAGGCAACTGATGGCGAAGTGACTACCACTTTTGACATCTTCTAATTGAGTTATTTGCCCTCTGGTGCTTGACCACTGGAGGGCCCCATCTACCACTTTGGAGAAGACCGTTGAACAAGGTGAGTCGTGCTGTTGAGACCATCGGCCTCAAGATGGTCAGACTTACTTCAAAACAGCCTGTTTGGGTTTTGCAGCCTCCTAGTTGGGCCATTCAGCATTTAGAGCCCATTGCAAGGACGAAGCCCACATCTGACGTTCCAATGCTTAGCCGGGTTGGCATTTGGATGATTGAAAAGTCCAACCCCCTTGCAAATGTTCAGCACACCACCGGTGTGATTAAAATTACTCTTCCCTGAGCTGCACTCTGCACTTTCAATGAATTACACCTACAAGAGCCGCGTCACAAAAAAGACCTATGCACTGAAAGAGCTTGTTGATTTACCTGTTGCTGAGCGCATGGTCCTCAAGAATGACCTTGAAGAGGCTATTGAAGGAATGCGTAAAGAAATGTATGACGAGAGGTATAGGGTTAACGAAGAGGATAAATGGTTTAAGGCGGTTAGCTTCAAGATTGGGCTTTGCACTGCCTTTCTCGATGAAATTAAAAACGTCGAAGCGCTGGACATGTCGGAGGTTGACAAGGTGACCCTTGTCTTCCTCCGCAAAAAGCTTCAAGTATTGATGGGCGTATCAGAGTCAGACCGAGTCTTAAGAGAGTCCCGCGAACTGGCGGTAAGGCACATCGAGAGCATCAAGACTCTTTGATCCAGCGCAGCACTCGGCTATAGGGAATACGGAGTGCGCGGGAGATCGACTTCCCGCTCATTCCGCCTTTGTGCATGAACTTGACGAGGTGCGGGTCCGGCGGAGCAGGGTCTTTTTTAACTTCTTCCTTGTTCACGGATTTGCACGGCAAATGCTTGCGGAGTGTACTCTATTTACAGGGTCCGTTCCTGTTCTGGTTGTTATGTCTTCGTTTGAGCGAGTTTCAATGTCGGAGGTCAAAGGTCGCACTGCTCGCGTGACCAAGACCACGCCGCTGCGGGAAGAGGTAATGGCCATGAAGCCCGGCGATGCGATCTATGTTCCGTACTGGGACGAGGAGACCGGCAAGGGCTATCGCCCTACAACTATTTCCCAGGTTGTTGGCGTGATGAGCCGAGCCAGCGACAAAGTCAAGTACTCCGTGCGCCGCGACGCAACTCGGCCTGGCTGCTTTGTTCTTTGCTTAGAAAAGCCTCAGGACTGAGACTTAGTTGAGTCAATTGCTTCTTGTAGGTCCTCGACCAAAAACTCAAGCCTCATGATCTCGTGGACTGCTGCCTGCAGCATGTCCTGGTAGCCCATCAGGGTCTTGAAAAGGTGAGCCTCTCGTGGGCTCATTTCGCGCGCCGCGACTTCAATCGCAAGCTCCCTCTCGGGTGTTACATCTCGGTTAAACCAGGCCATAATCCGCTTTGCATTTGAGTTACTATAGAAAGACCCACCGCTCAGGCATTTTTTATTTGTGTCGGACTTTGCATTGAACACCACTTGGGATGACCATATTGAGGCTAGGTCTCAGCATGGGGATGGGATTAGCAGGGCTGTGCCTGGCGCTAAAACCAAGCTTTTTCGAGTCCGAGTTGATCAAGTGGGCGCAAGTCCCATGTTTATTGAGCTGCGAGCTGAAAGCAAAAAACACGCACTTAAATACGCAAAAGCCCGCTGGCCAATGTCCAAGCTTCAGGTGGTTTGATGCCAGAACTTGACATGGATCAGCTGAACACCCTCATCAAAGAGGGCAAGGCTGACATCGCCCGCAGGGCGCGGACCAACTCCACAAGCTGGAAGAGAGGGAACATCCCACCTAACGCCAGGCTGACTCCAATGGATGTCGTGGAGATTCGGATGCTGGACAAGCAGGGGATGCCGTCAGCAAAAATCGCTGCCAAGTACGACATCTGCTACGTGCACGTCCGAAACATCGTTAATCGCCAAGCTTGGGTAAACGCCGAAAAACAACTGGCTGCCGAACATGAAAAGTTGTCCAAGCTGCGGGCAAAAAGCCCTGAAGGTGACCGAAGTCGAGCGTCGAAAGCTTGATGGTGTAGTTCGCATGAGGCGAAGATGCGCCATTTGCGCTCACGCCGAGACAACTTTCGAGATCACGGCTACACAGATGGAGGAGTACAGCCTGCTCCTTCGCCTTAATACCGCGATCTCGCGAGTCCTTAATCCGACCACCAGCGAGTCCCGCAAGTCCTGTACCTCTTGTTCTTATTGGTTAAATGGCTCCTGTTCAATGCAGTTCCCTGAGGCTGGTGGATCGTTCGCCAGTGAATGCTCGCTCTACGAGCCGAATCAACACGAGAATCTGCCCCTCGTGCGGTAAGGACACCCGTAATCCGGTTATCTGCGCAGATTGTTATCGCAAGACGCCCGCAGGCAAGGCGGAGATCAAGGAGCACACTCGAATGCTTAAGTACGAGCCGCTTGATGGCGGCGGGCCATGTGCAGGTTGCGGGCATTGGAGCGACAAATGCTGCCTAGGCTTACCTGAGGGCGGAACGAGGTTTGCGGAAGGATGTCCAGCGATGATCAAAAAGACGAAGTAATGCGAGGGCACCCTTTTCTCAATCCAGTCGAGGCAGCCATCATCCGCTGGCTAATGAAGTCTCCAAGAATTGGACTCATCTGCGTCAAGCAATACGAGACGACAGTTACTTGGGTGCTGCGCAACGAGAACGACACCGTGTCGTGGGGCAATACAGAATCCACTGATGTTTCAGACGATTATGAGCCGGCTTCAATGAAGCTGGAACGCATCTACCATCTGCCCGATGCTGAAAAGTGATGCTCTATCACCCGAATACAGGGGTAGGGTCCTACGGAGCTCATCCCATGTTTTATGGCATCGAAACTTACTACCGACCTTGGTTCTTTGATGGGCGAATCGTTTATTGGGGCGGCTCAGTCCTTGGACGCGGAACAGCTCTTGTCCGAGCTGAAGCCATGGCAAATCGAGAAAGGCAAAGCTGACTTTCTTGACTACTTGTACAAGCTGTACGAGCGGGACTCTGCTGAGCCTGGCTTGCGTGGCACGTACACCGGTCTGATGGATCAGTTTGCCAAGGACACCGCGCAGATCATGCGTGCCTCCTTTATCTCATCTCAGTTGGCGGGCCACTAATGAAAAAGCTGATCGGCCTCTACAGCCCTGCTGCCGGTTCTGGTAAATCCACCGTTGCCCAGTGGTTGGCGGAGGAGCGCGGTTACAAGATCGTGCCATTTGCTCAGACTCTGAAGGAGATGCTGATCCCGATGCTCAAGGCCCTGGGGTATGACCAGGCTGGAGCTGAGGATCTTGTCTACAAGCACAAGCAGGTGGTTGTGCCATCGGCTGAAGTGAGTGTTCGGCACATGCTTCGCACGCTTGGCACAGAGTGGGGTCGATCTTGCGTTCACCCCGAAATCTGGTTGCGCTGCTGGTCCGAGCGGATCAAGCAGTACGACAAGGTTGTTGTCGATGATTGCCGCTTTCTCAACGAAGCGCAGTTGATCAAGAATTTGGGTGGTGCGCTTTGGTATGTCGAAAGGCCTGGTATTCCCAGGTCTTTTGAGCACGACAGCGAAGGCAGCCTGAATGACTACAACGTCTTTGATTGCGCTGTGTTTAATGACGGTGCGATTGAAGACTTGACAACTAAGCTGCGACTACTAGCGCACGCTTAGTGGCTTCACTGCGGTATCACGCCGGACGGATGGTCCTGTACGAGGGATCTGCTGGTTGGCGTGTCCGCATTAAAACTCACACAGGCAAGATTGATCTGCCGCTTAGCTGCACCGATCTTGAACAGGCCGTAATCGAGGCGGAGCAGCTATACGCCGATGCTCGTGCCATCACGAATAACAAGCCTCGGTGTCAGCACTGCATCCACTGGGAATTTGTTGCGGCACAATGCGGTATAGGTTTCCCGGAGGGACGCTCCAGTGGAGGAGTCTTCGCAAAAAGCTGCTCAGCCTTCTGGGCAAACCACTAATTACGCAGTTCCCGACGATGCTTTCGATTGCGGGGACGGCTTCTATATCGAGGTAAGCACTGAGCCAGGCATTGGCGAGGTTCGTTACCGCGCCTGTATGCCGAACTGCTCTATCGGCCGGTATGCCAATGACCTGTGGCAGGCTCAGATCTACATAGAGCATATGAAAGCTGCTCGCTTCGGTTGATCCAGCACAGCAGTTTGTGAGCGCGAAACACGTTCCAAAACGGCTGCTTTATCCACCACATCCAAACGGAAGCGTGGGATTTAGCCGCGTTGCACCGCAGGCAAGCTGGCACGCAGTTGCGAAGCGTGGTCGGACCACCCTTGGCCTTGGGCTTTACGTGGTCGATTGTTGTGGCGTGGTCACCGCAGTAAGCGCAGGTGTGGTCCCAAGCGGAAAAGATTGAGGCACGGAAGCGTTGTTTACTCGCTTTTTTGCTAACGAGATAGATGCCATCAATCTGATGCTCCATCCTTTGGGAGTTCGTAGGTCGCTATCTCGACGTCGATGATGTCATCGTCCGTCCTGAAGCACTCCGAGATGCAGGCGTAGATGTCGCCTGGGATGTTCTCAGGGTCCTGCGCGGTCTCGAAGTAAAACTTCCCAGTTACTTCGATTAAGTACCGCTGCATGGGAGAAGCTCTCCGCTTGTTGTCACGGTAGCTAAAGAGACTCCTCCCAGCTTGGCATTACCCTTGGTTGGCCGTTGTAATGCCCAATTTCTCCATAATCCAAGTCTGGGTTGGCGACCATCAGCAGAAAGACCATTTGCCCAATCTTCATGCCGGGGTAGAGCGGCAAGTTATGGAAGCGTCTGTTGTTTTTCAGCTCCAACGTGAGCTTGCTTCCGTGCCAGCCGCAATCTGCGTATCCAGCGTGGCTGTGCTCATAGCCCTCCCTGGCGCGAGAAGACTTCAAGCAGAACATCCCGCAGATGTCGGACGGCATATTAAATACCTCAAGCGTTTCAGTAAGCAGAAACTCGCCCGGCGCCATCAGGTATGGGTCTTCCTTGGTGCAATGAGCGATGGATTGGATTTGTAGCTCAGTTGTGTGCTCGACTTCCACCATGATGTTTTCCCCAATCCGCAGATCCAGCGATGCTGGGTTGAGGAGGTCGATGTCGTATGGCACGACCATCCGCTCCTGTTGGCAAAGCCGCTGGATTTCGTAGTCGGGAGCGATCACATGCTTTTTATTGCTGGGATCACACTACTCGATATATCGCTATTTATCCTCCGTGAACCATCGAAAGCCGCCAGCTGTAATGCGGATCGCCCAGCCCGTTCCAGGGCCTTCAACTTCCCAGCGCTTTAGCCACTGCTTTTTGGGATAAAGCACGTACTTAGCATTGCTTCGATCCTTGTGACCTCCACGAATCAAGTCCGGCGTTCCCATCGGATCGTGGGCAACGAAAAATTGGTCCGTGTACCCGACAATTACGCTCCAGTGCCCGTAACCCCTGGGGCGTTCACCCTTACTGACGTCACCATGGTGAAGCCAGCCAACGGCCACAGGACGACCTTCATCAATTTCGGCTTGAAGTAGATCCGGTGTTGCGTTGTCGACGAACTCTCCTGTCAACCCAAAGTCTTTGAGGGCGGCAATATGCGCGTAAATCTCAGTTGTATCGCCATACTTGGCCCGTTTTTTGTCGTAGTCATTTGGGTCGAGCAGGCGGGCTTGATCCGCTGTAATCATTGCAATTGCCGCAGTGAAGCACTTGCGGTGGCCGTTTGGCAGATCAAGCTGATGAAAATAAGGGGTGGGTAGCCACTCCACCCGACCTCCTGCCTTCCAGATCTCGAACCACGCCGCATTGCGTGCCAAGAGATGCTCTGGAAGGTCCTCTTGGAGCTGGTTGATCGCTGCTATCTGGTGAGGCTCTGCGGAGTAACGGCTAAAGAAGTCGGTTAGTCGCAAAGTCATAGCCAGAAACAGCGGAAGCATCATTGCTTGTGAAGCTCAGGATGCGTTCGGTCGGTATTTAGATGACCAACCACGTAGATCGGTGCCAGCACCATCAAGCAAATTGATGCTGCGGCAATCGTATCTTTGGCGATCTCTACAAGGTCGGACTTGCTGATCACTTCATGTCCTTGGGCTTGAGGGACTTGATCGTATCCATGACTAAAGCGACAACTCCGTTCTGCTTGAGGCTGGATGCGCCGATCAACTCGCTAATAAGCGCAACGGCTGCCCAGGTAATGGGTGAAGTGAGGATGTCTTCCATGGAGCGGGTGTAACTGAAAAAAGCTTAGTGCCGATTTCTGGATCCTTCTAGGCGGGCCACGGCTGATTCCAACTCGCGCAGGCGGCTAAACACTTCGGCGTCACGGCTTTTCATGTCCGTGTGCAGTACATCAAGCCTTGTAGCCACACTGTCGACCGATGCGGTAAGCCGGATCACAGCATCCCTGCTTTCCGTGGCACGTTTGTTGTTATTACTAGCGTTCATTGCGGCTACCGTTATTGAGGCGCCGGCCACGGCAGCCAGGACTTCAATCACAGCTCGCCTCGAACACTCGTTTCATCATGGCAGCACCAGCTCAAACCGATTCGCATGAAGACAAAACCCATACCCCATTAGGGGATTTTGTAAGGCTTGCAGTGCTGTCCTGGTCGATTGCAATGCTTAGCCTTAACTATCTTGGCTATGTCAAGGCGATGGACCCCACCTTCCCCGCCTCACTGCTGACCGGAACAATGGCATCATTCGGCGTTTCGGTCGGCAAGGCTAATAGCCAGAAAAAGAAGGAGGAAAATAGCGGCAACCTCACCACTAAAACTCAGGAGAAACAACTGTGAAAAAAGCGTTTCTAGCAGCAACCGTCCTGCTTGGCCTGGTCGCACCAGCTAAAGCTGATCTGACACACAGGATTCAATCTTCGGTGTCGCTAACCGTAGATGCAGCGGCAAGTGCTGCTAAGCGGATTGGTTCGACCTACTCGGTTAGCGGCAACAACATCACCCTGGATACCGCAGGTGGCTTGGGCAGCCTGACTGCCGGTAACGCTGTTGGTTACACCGCCGCTGACTACAGCATCACCACTGCTGGGGACGCGTTTTCCTTTTCCGAGTCCTTCCTTGAAGGGGACGCCACTCCCTCCGCTACCACCGTTACCTCCGGTGTGGTGGGATCTCTTCCGATGCTCGGAGATACGACTACAACGGCAGGAGGTGTTGCAGGTGTGTTGGCTGGTTCCATCGCCAGTGATCACGCGCTCAGCATTACGGCTGGTGGAGCTGGTACGACCGCTGTGGGTCAAATGGTCACCGAAATCAAGATCGACTGATGCGGTGGCTTGCCATCCTGCTGTTATTGGCCGGACCAGCAGCAGCAGTGCCCGTGGTGCCTAATTTCCGCACTGGTACAACAACCAGTCGGACTGAAAGCACCACGCAAGTTACTGAGGAGATCCGCAGCGTCAACTTCGCCACCGGATATACCTACAGCGCTTCCGGCACCAACGTTCAAAACTCAGGTTCCAGCCTGACGCCGGGCACTGTTGACACCGGACCTCAGACTGTGGATGGAGTTACATCCACCTGGACCGGCCTCGAATTACAAAACAAGCCCTCATGGTCTTTGGTCAACCCCGGCGGATCATTCTCGTTTGTCGAGCACTATTCCGGTCCAGGGCTAGAAGCGGTGACGGAAATCACGCGCACCACTGTCATCGAAAGCGTCACCGATACCACCTCGGTCTTTGGGCCTTAGTACTGCTGCCGAATCAGGCGCTTGCTCAGGCCAATGCCACTGCAGCTCCAGTCGCTAATAGCACTGGGTCGGTGACGAATCAGGCCATTCAGATGCTGACCGGTCCGTATCCGACCAACTCCTACGGGGCGGGAATCTCGTGCCAAGGCCCCACGCTCAACCTGTCTCCTTTCGTCACCGGTAGTAAGTCCTACGCAAAACCGTTTACTGGAACGGTGCGGACCCCGGTGTATGACCCAACAGATATGGATGAAGATGGCGTGCCCGACAACCCCGGCAACGTGCTCTTCTATCAAGAGCTCCCGAGTCGGCAGAAAAATAATTACAGCCTGAACCTTGGCTTCAGCGCCACCATCTCATTCCCGCTTGATGGTGGATTACAAGAACGCTGTAAGGCTGCAGCCGATACCAACACCGCGTATCAGCGTCAGCTGCTCGCAAACAAGCGGTTGGATTTTGAGCTGAGTCGGTTGCGGCACTGCGGTGAGCTGGCGCAAAAAGGGATCACGTTCCATCCCAAGTCCAAGTTCTACACCGTTTGTTCGGATGTGGTGCTGGTGGCTAAGCCTGGTCAGGTGTTGCCGCACTACCACCAGATCAAGGTTTCGAAGCCCGACGTAAAGCACGTAGAGCCCGATTCCGGTCCCGCTGAGCCAGTCGCCTCTCCCACACAGAATCCACGTGAACAGGCTTCCCCCTTGCCTGTGAAACCCTTTTCAACACCTTCTTCACCGTAGGTTTGATCAGCTTCAGGATTAGATCCGAAAACGGTTTGGCCACCAAGGCAGCAGTTGCAGCCACCAAGGCAATCGTTGTCGTTGTGACCACAGCCTCCACAGGCGGTAGTCCGTCAATCGCCTTCTCCAAAAGCGGCTTGGTCGGCTCGGACTCTTCCTTGATCTGAACTGCCGGCGCATTTGCTCTAGGTAGTCGCGTGACTGACGGTAATTCAGGGGCTTCGGGTTCCTGATCCTCGGTTTTATTACTTGGACGGGGTATCGGCACCCGGATCTCAGTAAATTCCGAGGGGGTAAAGTCCATCGGATTAAATGCTGGTATCTCGCCCTCTGGACAAAACGCTCCAGTGCCATTGGGGTCAGCATTCAGCAGATTTGGATTGCGCTTGGCATCCGAATGCACTGGTACGCAACCAGGCATTTCGATGATTGGTGGTCCCAGCTCCAGCGTGACTGCCGGAGCGCTTGGGACAGTCGGGGGTGTGCGGAACTCGCGGACCTGTGGGATGCGAATATCCGGGATGTCGGGCATCAGAAGGGCAGTGCCGGACCAGTCGCTTTGGGCAGCTGGGGCATTGCACCCTTGATTTTGCTCTCCAGCTCGGCTTCAACGTGCTCAGTAATCTGACCGCCAATACGTTCCATGCTTTCGTCCATGAAACGGTTGAACTGGAAATAAGAAATCACCAGTGCTGCAGTCATCGAGCCGCTAAGCAGAAAGCCGGTGATGGCCATCAAGTCAATGATCTTGCGCATTGAGAATTGCCTTTTCGTTGGCGTATGGCTCGACTGTAAGGAAGTCGACGGCATCCTGCACATAGGGAAGCAGCCATGTGGGTGGCCAGCAATATTCCCAGTTTTCAGGCTTCATGCAGCCAAGCACAACAGTTCGCCACAGAGACGCCGCGTAATTACGGGTGATAAGTGCTTGCTCGTACCACTGCACAAAAAAGGGCCGCCGAAGCGACCCCTGGGTGTGGTGTGATGAACGCAGCGTATCAGAAGCTGTACTTGGCGCCCACCTTGGTGCCGTAGCCGTTAGCAGCGTTGCCGGTGAGAAACGAAAACTCACCGTAGACAGCCAGCTTGTCTGCAGCTTTCACGCTGCCGCCGACTTTGCCGCCCAGCTCGACCTCAGAGGTGCCGCCGTTGGGAGCAACAAGGGTGGGGCCGCCTTGGATGTACCAGCTGGCAGACTTACCGGCGCTTTCGTAGCCGATGTGCAGGTCGGTGGAAGAACCACCGAAGGTGCTGCCGGCCCAGCCGGCGTTGTTTTCGATGTTGGCGTAAGGGCCAGCAAGTGCAGGAGCAGCAATGGCGAGGGAAGCGATTGCGGCAGAAGCGGTTTTGATCATGGGATTGAATAACCGTGCCAAGAGTTTAAGGGGCAAAAACACTTAGTCGATTGAATAAGTGTCCCTTTACTTACCTTGACCGCGATACTTCTTTCTGCCGTGGCTCGCCTTGGAATGCTGCCCATCACCTTGGCGCGTTTTCTTGGGCTTTCCAGGGCGATGCTCAATACGCCCCAGTGCGGTCTTGGATTTGACAGCCATTAGCCACCCATGTTGAGCAGAACTTGAGCACTGATCCTAGTGCTGCTCTCGACGTAATACACAAGCAGATCTGTCTTGCTAGCCGTGGTCGTAAGCGTTGGTGCCGTCCCCGAAGGGAATTTCCAGTAGCTACCAAACGCCAACGTGCGGCTGCCTGTACCGTCTTGCGTGATCGCAATCGCACCGCTTTGACCAGCCGTCAGATTGGTGGGATTAGCCAGCGTGCGGTTGCCGCCTAGAGTCACGCTGAAATTATTTGCCGTTGCAAAGTTGGGCGTGATTGTCGCGCCATCGGTTAAGGCAGAAACGGTGCCGCGTTGGGCTGCCGTGAAGGTTTGAGCCTTCGCGATTGCAGCCAGCGGAAACCCGCCAGCCGTGCTGCCGTCATGAACGACGGCTACATCCTTATCGGTGTCAACGGTGATCTCGCCAGCCGCACCAGTAAAGCTTGAATGTTGACTTGTCGTCCCGCGTCGGAACTGTACGGCTGTTGGCATTAGCTCAGTGCTCCGTAGTCAAACGTAGTGGTCGAAGCGCTTGTGATCAAGCCATAGTCTAAGGCGGCATTGGCAATCACTTGCCAAGCACCTTGAACGTAAGTTTCAAGTGCGCCCAAAGTTGTGTTGTACCTAATCTGACCAGTGGCAGCAGTGGGACGCTGGGCTGTCGTGCCGTTTGCGACCTTCAGCGCTCCAGTGCCACTCATCGTGACATCACCGCTAAATGCGCCGGTTGTTGCGCTTAGTGCGTTGTTGGCTTGGAAGAAGCTGGAAGCGTGAACGCCATCAACGGTGTCGGCGTCTATGCCATTTCCAGAGCCTTCATCGGCGACGGTAAGGATCCGACTGCCGTTGACTTTTACGTTTGTAGCTGAACTGCCCGATATAAAATTAATACCACCAATCAGGCTTGTACCCCCTTGTCCGATTGTTATATCGCTGCCGCTATTCCATTCAAGCAGAGATCTGATATAGCCATCAACGTGCCCAACAATTCGGTGCCCGTTTCCAATCGCTATCGCTACATCTGTGGCGGTATCACTACCAGTGGTTCCGCTTGTTGGGTCATACGTTTGAAGCGCTCCAGAGGTGAATTCAATCGGTCCGGTAACGCTGTCCTGCGTGTTTGACCTGATAAAGCTTGTTGCTTGAAGCCCATCAACGGTGTCGGCGTCTAAGCCACTGCCGCTGCCGTCAACAGTTTTGATCGCAGTAAGGATTTCAGAGGCAGTCTGATCGGCAGTTGCTCCAGCTTCAATCCCGTCAAGCTTTGAACCGTCTGCTGAGACATCACGACCATCAACAGTTTGCGAACCAGAGAACGTAATGTTCCCCGTCATTTGACCGCCGCTTAGGGGCAGCTTGGTCGCAATGTTGTTGGTAACGGTGGTAGAGAAGTTGGCGTCATCACCCAGAGCTGCAGCAAGCTCGTTCAGGGTGTCCAGTGCTGCAGGAGCGGCATCAACAACATTGGCGACCGCAGTCTGAACAAAGGCGGTTGTTGCAACCTGCGTCGTATTTGTACCAGCGGAGGCGGTTGGTGCGGCAGGCGTTCCAGTAAATGTCGGGCTTGCGAGCGGTGCGTAATACGAGCCTTGTTGCCCGTCAAGGGTGTCAGCGTCTAAACCACTGCCGCTGCCGTCGACTGTCTTGATTGCGGTCAGTATCTCAGAGGCAGTCTGATCAGCAGTCGCGCCCGATTCAATCCCGTCAAGCTTTGAGCCATCTGCAGCTAGATCACGTCCATCAACCGTGCCTGAAACCGTAATATTTTTGCTGTAGTCCCAGCTAAACGGCAGAAGATCTGAACCTGCATAATTTGAAAGTATTTCAAAGTTTCTCAACGGAATAGTCGTGTAAGCTCCGTTGTCAGTCCAATCAGTAATATCAATAGTTACACGAACATAAGTTGCACCGTTGTGCAGACCGCTTGTGGTGCGGGCGTGGACACCCCAAGTAGACCCTGTATTACTTGAGGTGAAAACCGCCGTGTCTTTAGTTGAGAATGTGCCACTTGCACTGGTCGCGTTTTCAAGCGTTACGGTAATACCCGGATACGAAATCGCGCTCCAAGAAGACTGCAAAAAATAGAGCGCTCGTGTTGGCCATCCAGTTGATACGTTGACTGTAAAGCGGAACTTTCGATTTGCATGGGCAACACTCATTCCGGTGCTCTGCCTGCCGTCAAGCAGGGCTTGAATACCAGAAGTCGCTACTGACCATGAAGTCCAGGACGACGTAGAAAAGTTGTAATACTCGACGTTAGAAAACGATCTAAATCGCGTTACGCTAAAGGTTGCATTTTCAGTAAAAAGTCTAAAATATCTTCCCTGTTCGTAGTTGTCGTAAAAGTACTGGTTGGAGCCAAACTCGTGGTATTTATGGCTAACGTCAGCCTTGTTGGCGTCTGACCCGCCAATCTCAACAACACTGCCGCCATCCGTCTTGGTAAAGAGCCCCCCGTCAGTTGTATTGACGAGAAGCTCTGCGGTTTGGCTGAAATCACCAGCTACAGGATTACTGGTGCCGCGCTTGTGACGGATGACGTTTGCCATTTAATTAACCTCAGAAGGTGCCGCCACATCACTAGTAGCAGTTTAATGACTTTGGCTGCGCACACCTAAGTACGCAACCCAGGCGCAGTTTCAGCCTTTATCGACGTCAAACTGCTCATGCGCTAAGTCATCCTGCATCCGCGCCATCCCCATCAGCGACCACCCCGTCAGCGACAGAATCGCCAGCAGGATCAACAAAATTGGGGTCATTAGGCCAGACGTTGTAGGTGCCGCCAGTAATGTATGCGGCAATTGCATCAGTGTCCGCTGTTGCTTCAATTGCTGCAACCTTGTCAGCAGCACTGGTCCGAATTGATTCGCGCCAGGTACGCCACTCGGTGCTTACGGCAGTGCCGTTGTCAGCTTCACGCACCACCATCCAGTCCGACTGGGCCAGCAGGGAATTAGCGGTTTGACGGGTTTGAGCGACCCACTGCGTAACCAGTTGCGCGTGATCCTTAGGGAGTAGAACGCCGTCGTCGTCCCTTCCCCAGTAAAACTTTTGATCCCAAGAGCCGTGGGGGTAATCCGGCAATTCACGGATTCCGATGGCTTCTTTTTCCGCCAAAGTGGTGGAGCGCAACCAGTTTGCGGGGTACTGGATGCCCGTTTCAGGGTGGGTGAATCCACGGTTGGGATTCAGGACTTGACTGCCGAGGACGAACATGGCTCTAGGTGCGTGGTTTTAGGTTAGCCCGATCAACGTGCGCGGGCGTACTTGAAGGGGGTTTCGGCTACTGCGTAATAAATGTAAGTGTTGCTTGAAGAGAAATTAGAACTCCTTACTTTAAAACCATTAGACAGAACGTCTAAATCATCACCTGTTTGCTCTGCGAGATTATTCTGAGCCTGAAGGTAAAGGGTATCTGGATTCTCCGTATCACGGGCAGTATCCCTGAGACCCCAGTAGCCGGAGCCATCACTTCGCTTGTAAAGTATAAATCTAGGTTTGAAACCGGTGAACACAAATACATTATTGGCCGCACCATTTGAAACAAAGCTGCCGAAGGCGCTGTAGCCCTCCACGGGGGCGAAGCAGTAGGCAACATAATCAACACCATTGCTATTAGTATTACCACCGTCTCCCAAGGTGAAGACAGTGCTAGTGGGCTCCGTGTCATTCCACTGGTTTGACGCTGTTTGGGCTCCATTAATACTGTTGAACTTAATGACTTTTGTGGCGCCTAGACTGGTGTGATACAAAGCCCAGTCATTAGAACTTTCTAGCCTTTTAACAATTATTAGGCTTGGCTTAACCCCCAAAGAATGTGCAACAGTGTTACCTGAAGTTCCGTTACCTGTGTAGGTAACAATATCAAGCCCTGCAGAAACGTTTTCGTCCCATGCCCAACCAACGAACGTCGAGCTGTTTTCGTTTAATGTAGCAGAACTACCAACACTGAACCCATCACTATTGAACGCTGTTAGACCCTGCGCCTCAACAGTTGAATCGTCGCCATTAACCACAAGCTGGTTAGTTGCGCCTCTTACTGAGTCATAAATAACGTTGTCTCCATTAGCAGATCGCTTCTTGACCCACACCAAATCAGGTGAGAACTCCAAACCCGAAATCGTCTGCGAGCTGCCGTTACCTGTATAAAGAACCACGTCCATCGCGGTGGAGCCGATGGCGATTGTAGGGTCGGGAAGGCTCGCCGTGCAGAGTGCCTTGTAGCCGCTAGGGGCAGTGTAAGTAAAGGCACGCTGGCCTGCGTTTAGGTTAGAGACATCTGTAGCGCTGTCTGCAGTGTATGCCAGCGTATAAGTTCCCGCTGGGATGCCTGAGACAGTAGCAACAGAGCTATTGTTATGGTAGATAGTAGCGGTACCCGCATCTATATCAAGCGCTACCCCCACCGTTCCACTTGTTATATTGCCGGGGTTAGTAGAGTTTACTGTACACCCAGCTGATCGAACATTGGTTGAATTTGCCCGCTGAAGCGCATAGACAGACTTGTCTGTGCTGGAGAAACCCCAACCGGGGCCGAAGCTAGTGGTAGCAGTGACAACCTCAAACTCCCAATACCACTTGCCGCTCGAGGCTGCAATCGTGCCAGCTCGGGGAATACCGAAACCACCGGTGGCCGCAATGCCCAGGTTGCCGTTCGAGAGTGTTAGGTTGTCAGCATCAAGCGGATTCATCGTGCAGTAGTTCCCCGGAATTTCTCCGCCCGCGCCAGTGTCATTCGCCGTGTCGCCGTTCGTGGGTGAGTCACGGAGGGAGTCGTTGCCTATACCAGCGGTGACACTGAGATTATTAACCGTCCAATCATTCCCGTTGCCGCTGTCGTCCGTGCCAAGTGCAGAGGCAGAACTGTTGTCGTTAAAGGGAAGGTGGAAGCCGTTGGTGCCGTAGGTTCCAGCGTATTCAATCGGCTGCCACACGCCGTTGTCGTCAAACTCACCGAAGCTGGTGAGGTCTAGCGCTTGGCCGTCGATGAAGTGAACGTCGGCTAAATACCCGTTTAAAGCCGATCCACCTGTATTGGTAAAAGCACCTAGGTTTTGCTGAAGAGAAGCAGTATTGATTCTCAAATTAGCGTTTTGGTCAGGATAAGTACCAGATGTCGTAAGTTCTATGCCATTTAGGTAGATTTTACAGCGATTGGCCGGTGTTGATTGCGTTGTATCCAATGCAACAATAAT
>Ga0070745_1000400_pt1 | contig 26828 bp, 43 predicted proteins | sample VirMetDEL_Mar_4_FD_77438 | JGI IMG/M metagenome (GOLD analysis project Ga0070745, IMG submission 77438) | Aqueous microbial communities from the Delaware River and Bay under freshwater to marine salinity gradient to study organic matter... | ecosystem: Environmental > Aquatic > Marine > Coastal ...
ACTTTCAGTGGATATGGCGATGGGGGTTCGAATCCTCCTTGGGTGTTTTATACTAAATATGTTCCAGATGTAGCGCAGCTTGGTAGCGCAGGTGTTTTGGGTACATCAGGCCGCAGGTTCAAATCCTGCCATCTGGACTTGCCGGATTAGCTCAGTGGTAGAGCAATGGTTTTGTAAACCATTGGCCAACGGTTCAAATCCGTTATCCGGCTTTTGATATGTGGAGACTCTGGGCTAAAGCACTGGGTGAGAAGAGTTCACCTCACGACAAAGAAGCAGATCTTATTGCCTGGATCCGCACACTGATATTTATTAGTTATTTAGTCACAAACATGTTTATAATTTCAGGAGTTATAAGACATTGGTCTGATAGTGAGTGCCAAGACCAAACGCATCAGAACTAACCGTCAGAAGTTTCTGGAATATAAACAGACTCTGCAATGCCAACATTGTGGCATAGGCGATCATCGGGTCCTTGAGTTCCATCACCTTGGACATAAGGACCACAACATTTCAAATATGGTGAGTCAAGGATACGCCTGGCGGCGCATCCAAAGTGAAATAGAAAAGTGTATTCCGTTGTGCTGTAATTGCCATAGGCTTGAGCATTATGTCAAGCCACCACAGAATTCAATTACTTTCTTTTACCATCATTCTTAGTTTTACTTGCAACAGCATTACCACAGGCTTGAGCATTGGAGAGATTAACTATCTAGAGGGTATTCCTAATGCGTATTGAGGTAGTCCAGTTTTTGGCATGCCCTTAGGAAAAATATAAGTCACCGTGCCAGGTGTCATGTTTTTTCCCAGGTGTGATCTGTTTAAAATGTCTGTTGCAGCCGCATTACTTTTTTTATCTTTTAACCAATCTTGTAAAGCGCCGTACATAGGTTGTTGTATTTCACGTTTAATTTCTTCGTGAGTTACATTGGGCCGCAATAGATTATCTTTTTTAGCTTCCTGCATTATTTGATTAAACAAACCCATATGCTTGCCTGCCAATGCGGGGTTTACACCTTCGGCCAAACCTCCAAACTGATTTATTGCTTGTTCAGCAAGACCTGGATTTTCTAATAGTAGTTTGCCCATTGGGCTTCGTAATGTATTACGAATAGCACTTCGAGTAAAGTCAGGACTTTGTCCAACTTGTCCAAGGTAATATAAACCTTCCTGAAATACATTAGGTGTGATGTTTTTTCTAACAGCTTCTTGCGTAAAACGGTCAATAATTTGACGTGCTTGACCACGACTCATGGCAATGTCGCCATAATCAACGGGCAAGTTCTGTAAAGAAGAAGAATCAAAAAATTCCATTACTTTCTTTTACCACCATTCTTAGCTTTACGTGCAACAGCATTGCCGCAGTTTTGCTTGGCATTTTGTTTTGCCGTTGCACCTTTCTTCTTTTTGTTCTTAGATTTAGACATTAGTTGTTCACACTTCCTTACATTTTACTCTGTCAAGTATTTTCATGATATGATTTCATAGTTCATATTTGAATTATGAATACAAAACAATGCACAATGTGCAAAGAAGAAAAATTGTTAGTTGATTTTTACAATGAGTCAAGGGTTAAAGATGGGAAGCAAGCAAGATGCAAAGCATGTCACAAATTAATCACAGACTCATACCGTAAAAATAATTTAGAACTCTACGCAAACGCCAGTAAAAAATACTGGAGCAAATTATCAGACAAAGCAAAACATTCTAAATGGCTTGAACGTTATGGATTAACAGCGGAACAATACACTGAATTACATACAGCACAAAATGGTTGTTGCGCTATTTGCAATCGACAATGTATTTCAGGACAAAATTTATCAGTTGACCATTGCCATAAAACAAATAAAGTCAGGGGGTTGTTATGTAAAAAATGCAACACCGCTTTGGGCATGCTTGAAGATAACATTGATTATCTTCAAGCAGCCATTGATTACCTAAGAGTTTCTAAGGGTGGCTTTGATGAACCATGCGGCTTTAAAAGCCGCACCACATAAATCTGCCATGTAATTTTGAATATCAATTGCACCAATTTTTGCTGCAATCGGCTCTAGTTTTTTGGTTTTCATGCCAAGCTCTTCAAGATTTTTATAATACACAGCAAGCATGTCTGTGTTCTTGTAACTATTAACACGTTGAATGCCTGGTGAAGCATCTGCTAAACCGCATCCACACATTGGCATCAGATAGTCCATACTTCTGATAAACTCAGCAAGCTTGTCAAACTGTTCAAGATGTGCTTGGTACTGGTCTCCAAGGAACCCATGGAGACCAATAAAGTTTGGACCTTCAATATTGAGATGGATAAGGTGACTTTGTGTCTCAAGTTCCTTGATGTAAGCGCAGAGGGAGATGCACTGCTGAATGAAGGACCCGACATCACCATTCTTTGATTTACCAGGAGCCTTAGGTTTTGCCTGGGGCTCCATGGGAGGTGCTTCTGGAGCAGGGGGTTGCATCTGTTGAGGCGCAGGAGTATACATAATTTTTTGTCAGTAATTCCAGTTTATCAAAGAAGTATTGCAATTAAATCAACGGCTAATTTCCTGCCAGTTGACAGCTGCATGCAGCGTGGATGTATTGGTGCTTGCAGAAGCAACCAATGACAGTTCGTAAGGTGTGTTTGTTAACCCATTGCGTTCCAGCTGGAAAGTAAAAAGGGCTTCCTTCAGGATGTCAACAGCAGAAGTGGATTGATTGCTGGCAGAAAAGTAGCCTTGCGCAAGGACAGATCCACCAGATGTTGATGTACCACTGATGTTGTATTCAACGCCAGAGTTTGCGCCTGCACTTTGCCAAGACCCACCAGATGTTGTGGCGCTACTAAGGATTTGCCATACGTAGTTTGCAGTTCCACCTGCAGCCATCAATGAAATGGCATTAAGGATAACAATGGCATCAAGTTCAGACGCTTTAAGTCGCAAGGAAACAATTGGATAGAATGTCCCAGCTGTCGCCATGTTGTAGGGTGATGTGATTGCGGTACCAATGCCTTGGGGTTTACCACGCAATTCATATCCACCCTCCGAAATAACAGTGGAACAAATTTGTTTTAATGTACTGCTGCTTGCAGCAGCAGATGTATTAACAATTTCATAACGTAAAGGAAGAGAAGCTGTGGTGATATAAGTTGAATCAATTAAGTTGGCATGATTAAACGAATGGCAGTGCACAAACTTACCATTGATTACAAACCCAGTCCTTACGGTACCAAGACCCAGCCATTCAATATCCATCCACATGATCTGAGCTTTTGCCAGATCTAGTGTCAACCTGGAACGACCAGTACCATCCAACTTGTCTGCATTCCACTGGGACTGAGGAACCCGAGTTTCGGACAACGTGCCTGACACGGAACTACGCTCAACAAATGCAGGGGCAGCTACACCGCTTACTTCTAAATAGATGCCGTTGTTTGCACCGTAGTAACCAACACGTTGACGCAGCCCAGCCTTTTGTGCATTCATTACAAAGGTTGAAAGCACGAGTAGTGATTTGCCTGGTTGATAAGAGAAAACTTTTGTTGTTTCTCTAACAACTTCAGAACCAGATGCTGTTGTTACGTTGAGTGTAACAAGGCCTGCATTGGCATCAAAGACTGCATTACCACCGGTTCCACTAGATGTAGCCCACAGTCCATTGTCGCGATAACGATGGCTGGAGTCAAACAGCGTAAGAGGTGTACTGGCACGGAAACGCCCAAATGCATCGGAGCTTGTGCCCCCCGCCTGGATGTAGACAACCTCACCTGTTGTGGTTGCAATCTCTAACGGTTGACCACTGCAAGTTTTAACTTTAACTACGTCATATAAAGTTGATTCACCTGATTCTCTATAAACTGGCATGATACTGCTACATTTTCTACCATTCTATTTCGTGTCACTTTTGTTGTTTTTGATTTGTTCATGTTGCCAGTCGGCTCGCAAATAACCGTAGTCCCGTGGCTCAGTAACCGCTACATTTTTTGTGCCGCACACCCCACAAGTACCAAGGTGCATAGTTGAGCAGAGATCAGGCGGCCCAATGTACACACCTTTTTTGTACCAGGAACCATAAGCCATTCCGCAGCTGTGGCACACCCAATCTGGGTATTTAGTTTTTGGCATTGCTCTGGATTAGATCAGCGAGTTCTTTGGCGTTGTCGTATTCTTTCTTAACAAAATCTAAAGCTTGCAATGCGGCAACTGTGAATGCTTCATAGATTTCAGCACCAGTCAATTCATTTTGGAACTCAGCAATTGTATCTGCAAAGTACTCAGCTGCTTTTTGTTTGTATATATTGTTACCTTCATAGGGTTTATCCCAGAAGGATTTCCAATCTGGCACTGCATAAACAGATGACACAGCATTAGTGCTGTCGTGCATCTTCTCGCGTGAATCTTTTGTTACCAATGGTTCATCAAATTCTGCAACAATTTGATGAGTGCGATACCAAATTTGCCAATCTTTGATGGCATCAAGAGGTTCGTGTGGATGGTCCATAAGAGGAAGGGACGTTCCACTATCGTGGCCCGCCCCAAAGCAAAGTGTGTTAATTAAATCTTAAACAGGTTGGAACCTGCCTTCCTCGTAGAGGCGGACAGCTTCCATCATTTCAAAGTACCGATCACGCATTGCAGGGCCAGCTTCGCGGACGCAGAAGTCTTGCCAAAGCCCAGTGTAGCGGGAATGCATGGGATGACGTTTGTCTTGCCGTCCAGAGCATTGATACATGTGTTCCATGAAGTCAGCCGTGCGTTGTTCTGCTAGCACGCTCCAGGCCAGGAGCTGCTCTTTAAGCCACGGCGTATCGAAGGCGCCTGCGGTGTTGAGCTTTTTGGCAAGGTCATCAGTCATTGGATTCGATGCCGGTGATGGAGACGTAGACACGCTTGACGGAAGAGCTGGCTTCGTAGAGGAGGGTTTCAATTTCATCTGCGAGGGCGACAGCAAGGTCGGATGAGCTGCGACCCGAGAAAGAATCGTACTCAACATCAAGGTCAATTGCAAACGAAACTGTAAGCTCTGGTACGGTAATTGGTTCCATTTCTAGGAATAAAGACTTTATTACCCTAGCAGAAATTATTAAATCAGCTTTGTGTATTTACCTGCTAATGCGTTTTCAAATATTGTTTGCGGAAAATTTGAAATGGCTGGAAGAATATTTCCTATATTGTTCATTGTGATTGGATTACTTGCATTACCCAAAGAATATTGGCTTGAGTCTTCAAAATAATTTTTCCATGGGTTAATAGGCCTGCGCGTTTCTACACCATTAACAATATTTCGAAAGTTAAGTAAATTTTTAGAAGCAGTGCTGTAATCTAATGCACCCCTACCATCAAACAAACCTGTGCCTAAATAATTCCATACAGTGTTTGCATTGTAGTTGTTTATTGCCATTAGTTATTGAGCAGGCGTTCCAACGAATGAGCTTGATGCTCTTGGTAATAACCAAGTCGTTTTTGAATCAGGTTGTAGTAATTGATAGCAGCATCAACCATTTCTTCTGCATCCATTGAGGATGCAAGGTTTTCATTGGCAAGCATGGCTGCTGTCAGGATGACAACACCATGTTCCATCTTGGAACCAATTGTTGCCGAAAGAGGAGTTCCATCCTGGGTAAACCCAGCAATAAGTTTGTTTAAAACTGGATCACCGCCCATGGAACTCCTGTGACTTCCTTTAGTCTAGTATGTTTGATTTAAAATAAGAAATAAAACAAGGTATGTTTAAAGCAATTGCAAATGTATTGGCCGCAAAGCGTTCGGTACAGCAAGGTGTTTCTCCTGAAGAAGTTCGATTATACGCAGCGCGTGCGGCACAACGCGCACGTGTTGGAAAAGGACAATTTGGCCAAGTGTACGAAGCAGCTCCTGGCGCAGTAGTTAAAGAAATTGACATGGAACGTAAACGACAGTTGTTAAGTGAAATTAATACGCAAGCAAAAGCGGCAGAATTAGGAATTGCTCCTTCAGTTAAAGAAGTTTATTTAGGGCCTATTGAAGCATTTGGAAAAACATTTCCAATTGAACCAGGGGTTAATCCTAAAATAAGAGGTGAAATTACAATGCAGGATTTACGAAAAAATTATGTGCCTCTTTCATTAGCCAATGATTTAAGCGGCGTTAAAAATCCTGCTTTAACACAGCAGCAGTATGATCGTGCAAATTTAATCACAGAACAACAACTTGCACAATTAGCACTAAATAAAATTAGCCTTGGAGATCGCCATGGGCAAAATGTATTTGTTAACACTTTAACTGGCAGACCAGTTCAAATTGATTTTGGTAGTGCACAAACTATTTCTAACGTAAGGCAACAAGCTGCAAAAATTGCTAATTCTGTTAGTTCAGGTTTAAATTATGCAAATCTCCCAGAAGAAGCATCTATTTTTAAGGGTTTGTTTAATGAATTAATACAAACAGATCCAATGGCTGCTTTAGATATTGCAAAGCAAGGTTTATCTCGTTTACAAAAAATTAAAGCACCTATTAATCGCGACCAATATAAATATGCAACTGTAACAAACGCAGAAGATTTTATCCCTACATATTAAAAACCCCGGCGTAAACCGGGGGTAATAAATTTACTTTTCCCGTAGGTTAATAAGTTTATTTACCAGACTTTTCTGCTTTGGCTAACCAGTACCAGTAGCACCGTGCTGCGTTTTGGTGAAAGCGTTTACCAAGCAGAAGCTTAAGTTTCTTTTGCTCAAGGTCATCCATCTTATCGGTGTGATAAGGGAGAGGCTCTTCACCTTCACACAGCATTTGCATCTCAAGGTCATTCATCTCCAGCTGAAGATTAAAATCATCAACACTATGGTTGTGACAAGACATCTTGATGTGTGCGTCTTCTAAATCAGTCGGTGGTTCCAGCTTCTGATAGAAGTTCTCCTGGATATTCGGATGCATCCATTTCCACCCGTGTGGAGAAGAGTCGCTTTGTGCGGACGGAATATTCTTGGGCAACTTTGACTCCTTGGGGTAACTGTTGACCTGTTTGATAGGCGTTGCGGATGGCATCGAGGTTGGGGAGGATTTCAGTTTTTGTTTTAGGTTCTGTCCTGTCGGAGAGGACTTCTCCTGACATTGAACGTACCACGACTTGTTTGGTTGTGGTTGTTTCCTGTTGGATACAGAATTGTTGTTGTTCTTTAGGGTCCCAAAGGTTAGGGTCCGACGTGATTTCAACACTCATCTCTTTTTTCTTGACCAGCGTGAACTGATAGTTCCGCCCTGTTATTTTATTACAGTCCAGCGGTAGTGAGCGACGCAGCCAGCTCAGCAAACTTTTGAGCGACCGGATCTGGGATTCGTGGTGCCGCTTGGCATCAGAGATGAGATCGGATTCTTTTTTGATGCGTTCAAGAGCATCCTCATGGGACGCCAGAGCGTAATGAATACGGTCGATTTTTTCTGAACGGAGGGTGGCACAGGCCTCCAGCTCAGCTTTTGCCAGGTCTTGGGACTCAGGAGTAAGGAGAGGAAGAGAGCGTTCCAGGGCACCATAGTGCTCGTAGAGCTGAAGGATGTTGAGATCTTTTAGTTTAGTTGCAGTGATTTGAGTCATTGTTGGAAAGGATTTGTTTGATGTCTGATTCCACATTCTTCAGTGCTCGGCCATCACTACAGGTGAATGAAGTGACAAGCATCTTGCCTGAAGTGTGTTTGAAAACCAAATGTTTGTTGCGCCGTACTAATTTGAAACCATAAGACTCAGCAAGTTTGACAATACGTCTGGCTGTATCAGATGGCATGGTTGAAATGAGTTTGAAGTTTATTAATGCAATAGGTCAGCAGCATACCTGCTGCTGCCCAAAGAAGATTTTTAAAGACTGGAACAACGGCGCCAAAGATGGATTCAAACATGAGTTGAGTTAATGATGTGGACTGGTCAGTTTAAGGTCATGACCAGGACCATGAATACAATTAGTTTTTAAGAAATTTTTTCTATTGTATCAGTTAAGTTAGCTATATATTTAGCCAATTCTTTAACATTGGCATTAACTGATTTAATTTCTTCCATCATTTCTTCCCTAGATGGCGACCCATAGATAAACAGATCTTCTTGATATTTGCTAACAATTTCTGGATTATTTTGTTTCTGGTACTGACGGCAATCCTCATTGCTTGCGTATATAGAGTCGTTGTACAACTCTATTAATGTGCGGTAATCAATGTTGCCAACGCCTTCGCTAGACGCAATGTTGTTCAACTTTAAATAAAGCTGACAAGCAAACCGTGCATTATCTTCAAAAAACTCAGTGTACTGTTCTTCTGAAAGCTGGTAGGTGTCAATTGTCATTGGTTGAAAGAACGTGGTTGCAAGCGTGGTTTAATGCCTTAAGGACAAATTGTTTTTGTCCTTCTTCACCCCATGAATTCCATAGGGCAAGATCTGGATCTGTTTCATCCCATTCGATGTGGATGTAACAGCTGCCGTCAGGATTGTCCTCCATTACTTGAAGATTTAGTTTGTCGATCCAATTGGTTAATGATGGATTGTTTGTAGTCATTGTTGATTTTTTGAGTGGCTTTAATAGCAAATTCTTGAAGTACACGTTCAGCGTACTCTTCGTGATGCAGCTTTTGGTTGGCACCTAATGCCACAAGTTTCCAGTGAAATTCTTCTGGAACTTCTAAGTCATATCGAATAAGTTTAGTTTTGGACTGAGCTGTGGACATAGGTTTTTTAAGTAATTGTTTGGCGTACTCAAGTGTTTCTTGAGTAGTTGTCATTGTTTTTTAAGTGCAGGTTTGAGTTGAGGCAGTGCGGTACCAGGGAATGGAACGTAGCCAGCCTCAAGCATATTAAAGAACAAATCCCATGCGTCATGTTGCGTTAGAACTTCTTTAGATTTGTAAGTACGCCAGTGACTTAGCGGAGCTTGAGCACCCTGTTTGGTATGCAGTAATACAAAACGCCCGTGACTAAGGTGGTCAGCAGGTGGAGCATAGAACCAAGCCACGCATTTATCCGGTGCACCAGAGGGTGCTGCATTGCGCACTTCCGTGCGTTTGCACAGAAGCTCACGATATTTATTAAACCAGGTCAGGTGGATACACCACGGTTTATATCCCTGGATTTCTTCTTGGAGAGTTTGTATAGCACCGAGTTGACGTTGAAATGACCCGCACGAGCAGTAAGGTTCGCCAAACACCGGCTTTTGTTCTTGGCTGTCATCCAGTGAAGAGTCCATATCAATCGGCCGATTCGGAAGCCGCATCCCGTCCGGTGCAACCAGATGGCCCAGGTCTGCTTGGTCAGACTGTAATAGTGTGACAACTTTCTGAGGATCTGAGAGGTGAATGAATTTATCCGCCCAGTGGCCCTGGAGCTTGGCGTTAGGAGTTGTGTGTCCAAGTGCATGAACATAGTTCCATCCCTTGAAAAGAACGTAGGCATTGTCGTGCCAGATGCTAGGACCCCTGTAGTTTGGACCTAGATAAGCAAAGAAGTCCTTAAGGCGATGTGTATAAGATACATAAGCATTTCTTATCAGTTGCCTGTTGTAAGTCTGCTCAGTACCATCGCGGCGCACCACGAGACAATCATCATCTCGCACAAAAATCCCAGCGATTTCGGTGTCATCAAACGCCTCGTCTACACGACGGATGTTGCTGCGGTTGTAAATCAATGCTTGCTCTGATGAGAGCTGAAGCGTAAGTTCCATTGTGTTGATGTGTTGAGTTGAGTTGAGCTGGTGTCAGAGGTAATGGTTTTGCCTCTGCTTCTCCAGGGTATCACGCTCCTTAGCGGCTTGGTAAGCCCCCTTACCCATTCGATAAGAACCGTAAATAACCGCCGCCCATGCAGCTGGGTTGGGAATAGTAAGAGCGATGGCGCCAGCTATGAGGGCTGTGGCACCAGCGGCTTTGATAGCAGCTTTTTCTTCTGGTTTCATGGAATGCAATTGTTGGAGTTGTGCTTAAAATGTTTGTAACAATTAACTACCAAATGGAAGAGCTTAATTACGTGCCATTGGCTAAGTTTGAAATTGAACCGTCGATGGAAGATAAGTTCTGGGAAGAAAAAGTTAAACGCTCCATTGAAGAATGTAATTCAGTTGGCGCATTAAAAGAGATGGCAATTCTCTTAGCAAAAATTGCCACCCAACGTCAAGGAATCATCAAAGGTTTAGTAAAAGACATTCGGATCTTTAATCAAGTGATTGTTGATCCGAATGACTTAACAAACCCTGATCTTCAATCAGAGTGAATCATCTTCACCGGTGAGGGGATCACGTGCAGGCAAAGCCTTCACATCAACAGCCTCCGTGGTACGGGATGCAGGAAGGATTTCGACTCCTTCTTTAATTCCATATGCACCATTTAACTTTTGGGCATCTTGTTTTGCGTGGACATTAATGTAGTCCTGGAACAACTCTTGCATTTTCCAGGTGGATTCACGATCGTCATCAGGAATGCTAAGACGATTCAGTGATTCGATTGCATCGTCCTGAGTGCTGTAATCAGGGATGTCAAACGATTCAATAGCACAGATTTCAACGTTGTTGGCACCGCGCATCTCATTAGCCAGCACAGGAGAGAACACTGTGGTGGCATAGAACTTTTCGTTGAAGCTCAGCGGCACTTCAGCATCAAGCGCTTTGCTCAAACACTTGGACATTTCTTTTTCATAGATCCGAACCTTCTCGGATACATCGGTGCCATTAAGACCTTTGAGTGTAAGGACCATGGGAATCTTGTGAGCACGCTTGTTGTCCTTGGTCATGACATAGACCAGGTATTTGGTGCGCACACCGTACTTACGCTTGTACATCTCACCTTTGCTGTTAGCAAGGTCAGATGCAATCTTGTCAGCTTCAAACAATTCCTTGACATCAGGATTGTCAAAGGTGCCAATCGTCTGCCTCATCCCTGTGGTTTCCTCGACCATAAGGGGAGAACGTAAAAGGATTTGAATGCGAGGCTCAGTAAAATTGAGTCCTTCTTCAATTGAAGTATTGGGAGCTACACCAAAAGTTTGCTTGTAGTTCCAGATAACTGAACCTGTAGCAAATTGATTTTCAGTGGCGTTCCATCCACAAGTGTCAAGGTCCGACTTCCGCACAAACCAACCTCGTATCTTGGACTTGTTGAGAGGTTGGATGGTGACTAGGTTTTGATACCCTGAAACAAATTCTTTAGATTGGAAAACAGTAAAAGAAGAGAGATCACGCTTGGCAAGAGAAGCAGTTTTCTTAGCAGTCATGGTCGAGGTCATGGTTGGTTCAGAGTTTGGGCGTGGATGCTTTTAACGTCATCCCAGGACGGGCACTCAGTCTAAATCCGGATCTGCTCCTGGATCAGAAGGGAACCATTTCTTCATCTTCAGTTGGAGCCGGGCCATAGTGTCCGGGGAGATCAGGCAGACCACCACCTGAGGCTTGGTTCCAGGGATCAGGAGCTTCTTCAACGGTCCGTCCTCCCCATAAGGTTGCGACATTATCGCTGGATGCAACGGTTGTTTGCGGTGTAATTGGCTGCGGTTCGCTGGATCCCTTAGGCGCCAAGGTCATGGATACCAATTGAATCTTGGTATTAGTCCGCTTCTCCTTGGTCTCCTTATCAAACCATGCGTCAGTTACCAGGCGACCATTGATGGTAATCCCAGTTCCTTTGCGTGTGAAGTTGACAAGCAGCTCAGCATTGTTGAGTTTGTCCTCAACAGAATTCATTGCATAAAAGTTAAAAAGGTCAGCTTGATTGCGGCCAGTATTCACAGATAGTGTTTGGTTTGCAATCATCAAACCATCTGCAGTTGTTTTAAATGCACGGCCATCATCATGAGAGATGTCTTTGATGCAACGCCCGGTCAAGATGACGTTATTGAAGATCGGGAATTGTTCTGTAACCGGAGTAATAATTCCTCCATGTAACGAGAACGCTTTGCTGTCGATATCGAAACGTAGCTTTGCGCCGTGAATGTAGATGTGGGATCCTTTTGGTGCTCGTGCAAAACGTTCTGCGTTTTTGCCGTAGACATTGTATTCAAGTACGGTTGGAGCTTTCTTGCCAACAGGAGGCAGTGTCACTAAACAACGTGTTGCTGTTGATGTTGCACTGGTGTAAACCTCCCGTGGGGTTTCGTTGGTTTGAGCACAGACTGTAACAAAGTTCATGAGTACAGAAGTAGATGTGTAAGGCAGTTTAACGTCATACCTGGGACGGGTAAATCAGTGCGTCTCCGCCCATGTTTTTCCAACTTTACTATCTCCTTGGATAGGACAACGGAATCCAAAGAACTCACCGGCTTCCGGGAACGCTTGCAATGCTTGTTCACGGATCTGCTCTGTGTATTGAGGATCACAAGCCAGTTGGATTTCGTCATGGATCATCAGCATTTGTTCCCAACCGTTGCCGTGGGGCAAGTCAAGGTTCTGAGTAATCTTGTCATGAGTGGTGATAACAACTTGCTTCATGATGATGGCACCACTGGATTGCAACAGAACATTCAATCCTTTAAAAGCGGAACGACAATGTAATGTGCGACCATCCAAGCCGATAAGATAACCACGAGTTCCAATTGTTTCCTCAATCTTTTGTTTTAATTTTTTCAATGCTGGAACACCACGCATAAAACCATCGATAGCTGTACGGCCAATGGATGCCAGTTTCTCTGTATCTTTTTCATCCGGATCAATAATTGTACCAGCCTTGACTGCACCACATCCATAGAGCAGGCCGTAGAGCAAACGCTTGCTGATGTCCCTGGTATCTACACCAAATTGTTCTTGGTTAAAGCTATGGATATCAATCTCTGGATTGATGACAAGTGATGCATACTCACCGTCATCCCACAGTGCTAGGTATCCAGCCAGACAACGCAGCTCTAATGCTTTCGCATCAATACCAATCAGATCCCAGCCTTGAGGTGCCTGAAACAGATTGCGGCACTCATGGCCATAGGGCGAATAGCCTGCTGGGACCTGACCCATGTTGGGATTGCGGTGCGCTGCGCGGCCCGTGATGCATCCGTTGGTAACCAAGTCACCGTGCATACGACCGGTGGTGTTGTTTACCAGCTTGAGCCAAGCGTTACGTCCGTCTGCTATTTGGCCAAGACGTTTCTTAACCAACATGTATTCGGATAGAGGTGCTGCTTCTGGATAAGGAAGTGATCCAAGTACATCGTCATTAAGAATACAATTACCTTTCTCAGTAAGAGCTTCAGGTTGCCATCCGTACTTGTCTTGTAAACGCTGCACAATTTGCTCGCGAGAGCCAGGATTAAATTCCTCCCAATGGGTTTTAGTAAAAGCTTGACCCTTAACATAACCCCTCTTGGAGTTATTAACCTTTGGGATGAACGTTTTTTCATGTTTGATTGGTGGGAAGATTTGCTTTAGATGAGCTTCGAGTTCTTGTTGTTTTGCTCGCAGTACATCCACAAGATCAAGGCATGCATCAACATCAAATGGAATACCAGCTCTAATTTGTTTGTTAATGGCAAGAGCAAAGTCGTGCTCAAGTTTAAGAGCGGCTTCCGGATAGTTTTGTGCAGCAATGAATTGCCAAAGGTTAAAGGTAACAACAACGTCTTGGACGCAGTAGTCAAGCATTTCTTGACTGTATTGCGTGAAGTCTTTGAAGTCGATCTTATGGCTGGCCAAGCGCCATCCCCAGGCCTTAAGCGATGCAGATCCACGATTGGCCGGTGGAACCTGCGGATATTGTTCTGTGTCAAGGACATCAAGCACCTCCTTAGGCCAGATCAAACGTGTACAAATAAGCGTGTCAATAATGCGTGCTTTGGCTACAAATGAATGTAGTTTTTGGAGCACTGGGATGTCATAAAAAATAATGTTGTGACCAATTAAAACATCAGCGGTTGCCAGATGAGCAAGAGCATCAGCAATGTGATCAGGGCCATAAGTAAAAGTTTGTTGGGATCCAATGTCATGGATGACGATGCAATAGATAACAGTTACAGCGTCATACAATCCATCGGATTCCAGGTCAAAGATTAACCAACGTTCACTTTTGGAAGCGGGCACTATCTTGAATTGTGATGTTTTCACTGGCAAGACCACTGTCATTCTCCTGGATCCAGGACAAGATCTTTTGTGCACCCGAGCGATACGGATGGGTAAAGACTTTGCCCAATGCTGTTTCCGAGTCTAACGGAATAAGGACAAAAGAATTGTTGGAAGCCCGAATGCCGTATGGCATACCAGACTTCCAACAAGCCAGGAGATAAGACATCTGTTGTTGATTAAGACGAACAGATGGTAGTGGATTTATTTAGTTGTGCAAGGGGCTTCAGCTTTTTTCCTGAATGTCTTGCCGTATCCAACGAAGCTACCTTGTTTCTTACGTTGAGACAACGCAGCCATTGCTTCGGAACCAGCACGCTGACTGCCGTGGACTAGCAGTGCAAACGGCTTGTCACCTAAGCAATGACTGTCGTCATGGTCAATTTCAAGACCATGTTCAGCTGCTTGTTCTTCTGTGTACACAACGTAAGCAATACGCTGGAACACATTGGGATATTTGGGAATCAAGTAGTCAAGAGTACCACCGTATGATGCAGTCAGATAAAAGTTGGATGGCATCTGATCTTTAAGGTTTAGCCACATACCAAGAGATTTGGTATAGGCGTAGAACTGTTGTTGTGGTCGCTGTGCCGCAACCATTACCCATGCACGCATGTAGTTCTCTGTCCAGAAGTCACCCGACTCATGGATGCGTACCAGTTTTTTAGGTGGTTGCATGCTGAGTGACATGTCAATTAGGTCACGCAGTAACACGGCCTGGTTCCCATTGAGGTGAATGGCTTCACGTAACAGATCCCAGTTGTGCCAACGTGCCTCACGAACGTTTGGCCTAACCTCTGCCATGGCAGCAAAACAGCGATACTCATCTGCTGTGGTACCAGAGTGCTGAGGCAAATCAGTGATGGCACCTGTGACACGGTCAGCAAAAGTCTTGCAGACACCAGCATGAGGGCATGCATACCCCGCTGGTAACGAGAAGATAAGACGGTTCTTGAGCTTATTGTTGCCAGTAGAAAACTTAAGAAGTTTCATTGGTTGAGTTGAGTTGGAATAACGAACAGTTTAACGTCGTGTTCAGGACGGGCTATGATTATATAGGGTGAAGTAGAGCAGCGTCAACCCCGAGGGAGTCAGGGTTTCTGCTGCTTCCCCTGACTGGAAAGTGAATGACCTTGCGGAGTGATCACCGTGAGGTCACACCCTCTAGTTCATCAGCGATGGCAAGGAATTGGGCACGCAATCTCATTCGTTCGACACGCTTGATTTCACGTGCGCTGTATTTGTCATCGCTTGGAAGGCGGCTTCTGCAATGACTGGGAATTGTTGACAGAAGATACGTTTGATTTCTTCTGCGATGTGCCTGTGTTCGATTTGTGTGCTTGGGTCACAACGAAGTTGTAAGTAATGAATCCACGAACGGAGTGAACCGTTCATATAGATCTTAGTCTGGGTACCCATCGGCAAGATGTTCCTGGCGCACTCTTTGGCGATACCGTGACTGACCATCTCGCGATAAAGATGTTCTGAGTCTTCAAAGAGCTGACTGATGCGGCGGTAAAAACCACCGATCTCCTCTGGGTGGAAGTCATCGATGCTGTTCTGCCTGTTCTTTACATCCTGACGACGCAGGTGTGGGATAACAGCAGAGCCCAACTCGTTGACATCAGCGTAACGCTGACTAAATTCCTGGAAACTGAATGAACGATGGCGAATAATCTGCGCTGATATGGCACGTGTTGTGTTGATTTCAACACACATGTTTGCCATTTCGTACGGTGAGTAGTGTTTATGTTTTAGTAAATAAGACAACAAACGAGGAGCTGTTTCAGTGTTCTTTGCGTTCTTTGGGTTTGACACTCTGGCCATTTCCACAATTAGGTTTTCTGCGTTCGGGGTGACCCACACTAATTCGACCTGAGACATAATCTGCTGCTTGTTGTAAAAGAAAGTAATTGTCGTGAAACTTACCAATTGCTTGGTTGCATCTCAAGCAAAGAAGCCCACGTATCCTACCAGTTTGATGACAGTGGTCAATGGCAAAACGACGTCCAGATGAACATTGAAATGTTCCGCAAATTGCACATTGATTGTTCTGCGTGAATAACATTTCTTCATATTCTTTAATTGTCAAACCAAAAGTTTTTAAGTTTGCAACTCGCTTATGTATTCCCTTGTATTTATACCTACGCTTCTTTACGTAATTTCTATATTGATCAGGCTTATCAGCATAGTAATTACGCTGTGATTCTGAACAACATTTTTTACACTGTGATCTAGGTTTGCGATTTGTTTTTGATACACATGGAAATAAATCAAGTGGCTTCATTTGGTTGCATTTTGTACATTGTTTTACTTCAATCATTTAATCAAGCACCAATAGCAGCACAGGATTCGTTCATGATACGTTCGAAGTCATCGATGTGACAGATACGCATTTGTGAATGTTCACATGGTGTAGCAAGGTGATCCCATTGCACCATAAGGAATGCACGCTTACGCCCCTTGGCATCAGCCTTGTGCTGAATTGCAAGGACAGTGCCGTACCTCTGGTTGCGGTACTTGGCAATGCGTTCTTGCACTTCTTTGCGTACAGCAAACATACCGTGATTCTTGGGACGTTCTGCTACGCGATCACCAATAGCAAACTTGCGTTGAGGTTTAGTCATCGAGTTGCTCCAAAGCGCGACGAATGGTGTCGTAAACAATGTCGTCAATTTTATCTCTGTTGTAAACGTCACTGAGCTCGATTAAAGCCTGCTCCTTCAAGCTCGGCGGCTTGGGGCGGCGAGCGGCTTGCATTTTTTCAGCAAATTTCTCGTACTTGTCGTAAACGAAATCAAAACACGCCTCCAGCTCCTGGTCGGCGCCCCACTGGGAAGCGCGGTTGGCAAGGTCAGTACAAGCCTCGCCCGGCACAATGTGTGAGCCGTAGAACTCGAACATCCACTGCTGCACCAGCTCCGGCGGTGGGGTGATGGGGTGTTGTGTTGTCATGAACTAAATGTGTTTCCAGGTTTTGCGTTTGATGATGCGATCAACTGTTGATGGGTTAATACCAAAACGTTTGGCAAGAACCAACCGAGTGTACCCGGTTTCAGCTAGTTGACGCAGATGTTTGACATTTGTTTCAGTTAGCACTGCAGTGTGAACGTGTTCACCACATACCTGATCATGTGCTTTGAAAGATGGTTTGTTGTTTTGCTTAGGACCAGTTGTTAAACGTGGCGCATAAGTCTCTTGAGTTTTAAATCTGGCGCCACAATCTAAGCAGCGATTGTAACGCCAAGTTGTTGTGTCATTAACATGATCTGTTGATGTAACACGAGTATTGGTGCTTTTGCAATCAACACATTTCATTGAGGTTCAATTGAACATGGGGTTGCATCAGTAGGTTCTTTGTATTTATCAAGTTCCATGCGATCAAGAACCTCAACAACTTGTTCAATGTTAAGGATCTTGATTGCATCAATTAGAAGTTCACGTTCATAGCCAGGCATGATGTAATGATTGCGCAGGATTTCTTCTGCTTCATCAAAGCCATCAACTGATCCTGTCAGACGCTGAAGAATATCAGACGTCATGTTGTCAACAAAGATCTCAATAAATCGATCCCTTATTACGGACCAAGTCCAGTGAGGGATGTGATCCATGATCTTATCGACAATGTCAAGATCAAGTTCTTCTGGCATAGAGAAAGACCCCGGCAATGCCGGGGCCTGAACATTCCAGGTGTAGGTTACGCAGGTTGTGCGCTGGTGTCGATGGTGGTGTCCAAGACTCCAGCATCTTTTAACTTTTCAAGCATGCCAACCATGATGGATGCATGCGATTGGGTCTGCTCCATGAACTGCTTGGCACGCTCGGCTGAGATGACGTGGACTGCGCCAGTAGGTTCGACGTAACGCCAGCTGCCATCAGGCTGAGGATCGCCCTGGAGCGCAAGACGCTCTGAGTTGTGGACATACCGCAGCTCAAGGTTGTGGTAGTCCTTGAGGCCGTCAGGTGCCGTCCATGTGGCGCCTAGGTTGTAGCGCTGCTCATCATCTGAGTATGCATGGAACTCAGGGATGATGTGCTTAAAGCAGGAAAAGATAGACATGGTGTTGAGTTAAATGTGTGGGTTGGTGCAGACGGCGAGAGTCGAACTCGCAAGGCCAATGGCCGACGCATTTTAAGTGCGTTACGTATACCTATTCCGTCACGTCTGCATCACTTGGACTTACATCAATTGAATCTGACTGCCAAGTGTGATCTTGAGGTAGGACTTCCATTCCGTAAGTCCAGCTATCATAGTCATCCTCATTACGAGGATCTTTTTCAATCAATACATACTGTGGTGAATTGTCATGGATGTACTCACCAATATTGGCCATGGCCATGGCAAGCAGTTGGTCATCGGTGTAGTCAGTCATGGGTAGAAACCAGCCCTAGTATCGAGGCTAAGGCTGGTAAGCCGTGCGGACTCAGCTACATGCTAGCTGTTTCTTGTGTTGCCGCAAGACCTCCTAGTTGGTTCTCGCGTTGCTGCAAAACCTCACGGAAAGCTTCTGTGTAATCGTCGCGTTCTTCTGACGTAAGACTCCTGTTGCCAACGCCAGCAATTTGCTTGACGGACATCATACCCTGGTCCACAGACAATTGAATTGTGAAAGTGGGCTTGTTATCAATCATACATAACACAATGAAGTGCTTACGTTTCTTGATGTCATTGGCATAGTGGGATGCAGAGCCCACGCAATTACGTACGGCTTGACCCCACATGGATAGTTGATGTGTGTCAACAGGCTGGAAGAATGTCCACACTTTATCAAGACGTGTGACTTTGATGGGTTCAGGGAATAGATCTTGACGTAGAGACTCCTTTGGATTCTCAATTTTCCATGCTTCAGTTTGTACATAGTCATGGAACTCAGTCAGACGCCAACGCTTCGGTGGCTCCAACGTCTTGCCTGCCTCCAGAATCTTGAGCATCATGGAGAATGTATCATTGAGTTCACCAAAGCGTTGACGCTGGTAACCAACATCACTATCAACCCAGCGACCATTGTATTCAGTAAGTTGTCTATCCAAGTACTTACGCATGATTGTAAACAGCGATGCAATGGGCATGTGTTCACGCAGCCAGTTGTGTAAAGACATATCTTGTGTAAATGTGCTGCGTACGCGCACTTCAGTTAATCGAAGATACTTAAGCTCCTTAAAGTAAGTCTGATAGTAATCGATAGGACAGTCTGGCCAGATGTTATTGATCCATTCAATTGAGTTAATGATCTGAACAAAGGCTGCAAAGCCTTGGCTAATGGGTTGCTGTTGTTTGTTATTAGGATCATTGTATGCATCAACACTACGGTTCAACTCTGCTTGCAATAATTTCTTGATGGCAGGCTTAGTAACAATGTGCTGGATTCTTGTGACAACGGAGTATGTCATTGAGCTATAGCCATGTTCTTCTTTGAATGCAAGTGAAGCAGCAATAAAGTTATCAACAGTTAAGCCTTGACTTTCATCAAGATGTTTCGACATCATTGATGGGATGTTTGTTGCATCAAAGATATTCTTGCAGCGTATACGATCAAACAATCCACGTGAATCCTCCCATGTTGGGAGATCTTCCCTCAGGCTGTTATCAAATTCATTGACAACAGTATCACGAATTATATAACCCTTCTGGCAATAAAGGTTACCTGCTCGCCATGGATAACTACGCCAGCTATCGTAATCTTTCCCACGGATATCTTCTATGGTTGCTGTCTTTGTATAGACAAATAGTTGTGAGCCACGACCAATGTCATGGACTACGCAATCATCTTTGCTACGCCATATCCAAGTTGGCGCAACCTTCTGAGTAGTTGATGTGTTCTTGAATGCATATGCATGGCCATACACATACTGATCCTTCTCTTGTTTAGAAGGTAGCCATGCTGCATACCACACTTGTTCATAGTGATACAAGATAGCAATGACCTTGAGCCTAGCCTGTGGTGTCGCTACATCTACAGGCGTAGTAAACACTTGGTAACGCTGTGGTGCTGGACGCTGATTGATCTGAGCAATTGCATCTTGCTGATCAGCTTCACGCACAATGTGCGTTGGTATCAAGCAAGGGATCTTGCCAAGTGGATACGTAGGTTTCTTGGCTGCTGGTTTGTTAGCTTGCTTAGCCAACACCTTGAGCTTTGGATCATAAGCAATCAGTTCAGTTTGCAAGTTGGACGGAAGTTGGAACTGCATTGTGTGGTGTAGGTAAGTGGAATGGACAGTTTAGCGTCATGTCCAGGACGGTTGATCAAAGTTTACAACAATTATTACTTGAGTTCTAGTTCTAACCACTTAACGGCATTGTAGCCAACATTGTTGTCATGCATCCACGCGGCCACCTCGCGGATCGCGGCGCGGGCTTCGGATGCCCAGTTGGCCGCCTCCTCGTCCCGTTCCAATCCGTATTCGATGCCGCTGATAGCAAGCGCGACCCGCTTTACCAGCGAACTATCTGGCTTGGCCGGATAGTTGTAACTTGTAAGCGTCGCTGATGGGTTGAGCGTGAGCAGGTCAGCAATCTGCTGCGCTTGTTCTGGCGTCCACTGTGGCAGATCACTAACATTTAGGACTTTTGACGCTTGGCGTTTGGCAGCTTCCAGCGCCTCAACCCGGCTCGCCAGAGCCAAGATGTTGGCGCTGGTTTCGACAATGTGCTTGTGCGCCGCAGCCTCTAGCGCCTCGACCCTGGTGCGGAGTTCGAGGATGCAAGACTCACTGGCAATGGCGGCGAATTTCTGCACATTGGCCCATTGCCCCGGCGCCGTTGGATAGTACGACAGTGTTGCTTGGTAATCATTCATTAAGTTGCTCCAATGCGCGGCGAATAATGTTGACTTGATCTGTATCAAACACAATTAGTTCTTTAGCATCTTCTGGCTCTGTCTCAAGAGCTGCTAATGCTTGCACTTTCAGACTTAAAGGCCTGGGGCGCATTGCTTCAATTAAAGACTCGCCCACTGGAATAATTCTCAGATGTGATTCATTTAAAACATTGTGATCCAACCATTTTGCATCTTTTAAAAGTTGCTGGTCTGCACCCCATAGAGCTGATTGCTCTGCTATGTAGCATTCATAAAAACATGTGTCTTCGTCGTACTTGGTTTGTTCCATCCACTTGCGCACTAGATCTAACGGCGGTGGCGTGATGAAGTGTTGCCGTGTCAAAGTTTTTCCTCATATTCTTTACGAAATGTAGCAAGCCATTCCATTAGATCGGCAACACGTACTATCTGCTGGCCATCTTCTGCGCCACCTGCTACACGCCAATGAACAGGTGCCGTGTCTTTAATAGCTGATTCCAAAGCATTAGTAGCACCCCAGATAGCACCCCACATTGCAGCTTTAGTTGCAATGTACATCGGTTGTGTGTCATCTGTTTGGTTATCGTCATACCAATGTGTCATCCAATCATTGACAAGATCTAAAGGAGGTGTTGGAGAATTGATTTCCATTGGGTTAAATGAGTAAGTGGAAAGGACAGTTTAACGTCATGTCCAGGACGATGTGTTAAAGAACTAAGCTTTCTTTAACGTGTACTTCTTAAGGTGTCAAGAAGTTCTTCATCGGTTTCATCACCAGGCCATGTGCCAATGCACTGGTCCAGTGTGTACGTATCGGTCGGTGTTATGACTGGCATGCGTTTAGCAAAACCAGTTGCCAGATACACTCGACCTTTGGGACCACGCAGTACAAAGTACCAGCGCTTGAATTCAATTGAGAAACCAATCATGAATCTAGATCGTAGTCAGAGGTGTCAACGAGTTGCCAGTGAGGATCGAGCTGATCAAGATAGCTGCAGAAGCCATCTTCGTCAAGAGGGATTTGTTCCTCTGGATCCAGCTCAATAGTTGTTGTGCACAATGCAGGAGCCCACTCTTCAGGGTCAAAGCGAGTTGCCCGATAGAGCAGGCGCATGTCGTCAACAACTGCTGTAACTGTGACATTGGATCCTTCAATGAATGTGTCTTCAATTGCAAGAACTGAACAACGTGTTGTAGTCATGGTGTCAAGTTAAATCAGATCAGATACCATCAGGTTCCACATAATGGAACTGTTCACCGTTGATACGTTTGCTGATATAACACCGGTATTTCATCCAGCACTTAACAGTTCGGTACTCACCGGTAAATTGTTCGTCGTTCATCAAATTGTTGCGTGCGCGTTGAGCCGCGCAGTTAGCAATGTTGAGACGATCGAATAATGACAGTGTGGTTTCGTACATGATTGCATTGGGTTGAGTGAGTAGATCTGGGGCTTACATCTACGGCGTGTCCCGGACGTAACGTTGCTTTCGAATGCCCAGATCTTTAGAATAATTTAATGTTCCGTTTGCTAATGCCAGTGCCTGGAATACTAATTGATCCAAGCAATCCAGATTGACGGGCGTTAACCGTAAATTGGATAGGCCCTAGCTGAAACGATTTGGTATAGGATTTAACACCATGTTGAGTGATGTTAAATCCTGCGATTGTCTTGTCAAAATTGATTGGTGATTTGTCAGTCATGATTTGTGAATGACTTCAGTAATAACAATTGTTGAGCAAATGATTGTTGTAATAACAATCAATGCAATGGGCCATGTGATCACGCAAGTTCCTCCGGAAGCATACGTTGCATGTCTTCATCTTCTAGATTTGTCATTACAAATTTCTGTCCATCGGGGGCCACAAAGCCACCGATGAATCCAATTCCATTTCGATCAGCTGATTCTTTCATTTGTGCAACGAGACGCATTGCTGCTAAACGTTGCATGTCAGTTGAATCAGGAATACGGATGTTGTCAGGCATGATTGAAGTGAATTAAAGGTTGGTACTCAGGTGAGTGGTTGAAGTCTATCAGGTATGTAAAGGATTACTTGGAATATTGATAAATGTAATTTATAAGGAATACTGATAGAAATAAGGGTGCCCCCCTGGTACTCCCTCGGGGGTCTGGGGGGTACACCCTCTACTCAGATCTGGGGTGGTGCCACTCAATTACTGAGTAGCCTCACCTCATCGATCTGAGATTCGATTGGAATATCTTCTTGTCCAAGAAGATATGTCATCCAGTAATCCACAGCATCGTCAATGCATGTGCAGTCCTGGATCTGTGTCCAGCCAATGTCACCATGTGGACTAGACCATGTGATTTCGTATGTCATGAGTGAAGCTCCTGGTGCTGCTTCCAAGCTGCGCTGTGCATCTCGTCAGCAGTCATGGACGGCTCACCACACAGATCCTCATCTGTTGGTTCAGGCCACTCAGTTGCTTCATCAAGTAGGCACACAGCTTCCATGATTTTCTCGGTAGCATCCCATGGGAGTTGGCTGTATTTCATTGGACGTTTGTCTTCTCGCTGGCAAATGGCTTTAAGTTCATTGATGATCATGTCAATGCGCTTGTCATCGGACATTTGATATACAACTTCTGTACCATCTACACGTTGGTACACAGTTGCTTCAAAATGAAGTTCAGTTTGTGCCATGGGTCTGTGTTAAGTTGATTGTGTGTTAAACCTGGGACTTACACCTTGCGGATGCCCAGGTATTACTTGTTCTGTTGTTTGTTGCGAGCAGCATGTTCTGCTCGTTTACGTTTGAAATACACAGGACTAATCTGGTTTTCAAACTCTTCAAGTCTTGTAGTCAATCGTTCGATTGATTCTACATACCAATCAGATTGGTTGTGAATAATGTCAGGATCATTCGTTCGTTTGATTTCAGCTAAACGCTGAGTCAAATATTGAATACGACCATGAAACATATTGGCGATTAGCCACCAGTCATCCTCTTCCAAGTCAAGCCATGTGACATTGTGTTTGCCTTGAGGATAATCTGGTGATGGCTGTGATTTACTTGAAGCTGATTTGGTTTTAGCCATGGTGTTGTGTTGTGTGGTTGAGGCAGGTCAGTAGTTATCCGACATTGCCTCATGGAATATAACGATATAACGCTATTGTTTACTTGGCGTTGAAGTATTGGCATGTATTGGCACATTCTCTGTGCCAGCCAATACTTCCTCTGGATCTTTCAAGATCCACTTGGTGTAAGGAACATTACTTCGATCCACAATAATAAGCTTCTTGTCCTCCAATGCTCTTAATGCAGTCAGATATTCTTTGATCCGACTTGATTGCATTGGCATTTTAGGGACATAACATGGTTGGTCCTTGTACTTCTTGCGGAAGTTCAAGTAATACATGTAAAGATTGCGTTGTGTAATGCTTAAACGTAAAGTACCTTGATCACGGATCTGTTCTTTGGTTAATGGCATAGTGTGCTGGGTGCGTGCTCAGCAGTAGTGTGGACGGGTCTTAGGATAGCGTTCCGCTAAGGCGTTGGAGAAGCTAAGGTCGATGTTGGAGTAAGTTGTTGAATCTCCAAGAGACGGCTGGCTTTCGATTTCGTACTCTTCGAAGTACTGGATGAAGGTTTGGATCGCCTGCTTCTTGGAGAAGATACAGTGGCTTCGGACTGGGTATCCTGCTTCGTACCACCATCCACCTTCTTCAGGCCCACCGTAGTTGAGCGTGGTTTCGTGGATGGTGATGACCGTTGGATCTTCGTGTTCGAAGTACTTGTGTGTGTTGTAGGCGTTGATTGCGTAACGGGCTTTGTAGGTGCTGGGGTAGAACTTCTTGAGTTTTGAGATGTAAGACATGATGCAAACTCCGTGATAATGATTGAAATGATGGTGATCAGGATGACGATGATGTCACCGTCCTCCCATGCTTGTTTCAGTGTGTAGTTAGCGGTAGTCATTGATTACATACCTTTCGTTGTAGTGGTCACAGGCGTTGCGTTCTGCTGAGCTGATATCTTCGATACCATCCCAGTCAGATTGATTGCTTTCACGCATGGCTTGCTCTTGTTCGTATGCAATGTCAGCCATTGCATCCAGCAAGTCAGCGTTGCGTTGTTCATCAATGAAATCAATGTCTTTCACGAGTTGAATTGCAGTGGTGCATTGGACAGTTTAAGGACGCCGTAGGTGGATCCAAAGGAATGCAAAGATAACTCTTTGATCCTATTGAATCCACACTGCGTGTATCCAGGTCCAGTCGTAGTACTTATGTACTAGTGCGGTGTCAGATACTTACGTTCCTCCACGCAAGTCCTTTGTGAATGTTGGAGATCGTGTGGTAACTGACGTTGAACTTAGCAGCAATTGCTTCGTAAGCTTGTTGCCTAGAATTAAATGCATTCATGAATTGCGCATCGTTCAGGATAACCCTGATCTGACGCACTTTCGATGAAGTTAACTTGCGGTTACCAACGGGTGAATGTTTAATCCACCTGGAACTTACTGGTTGATCCATTTGTTCTGCAGTGGAATCCTTAGCTTCCTTAACAGCCATCACCTGTGGTACCGGCTGCTGCAGAGGGGGTCTGGGGGTTGTGTTGAAGGCTTGGTTCTTGAGTGGAAAACCAAGGGTCACTGATGTTCCGTCTTTGACGACAGAGATTGTGACCTTGCCATCCCTGGTAATCACGCTGACATGATCAGGTGATTGGACGTCGAGTTGAGAGAGTGCTTCCATTGGTTGAGTTGGAATCGTATGCAGGCTAGCGGCGGTGAGCCAAGTGGCAAGTACCACCACTAGCCATTGTTCAGGTACAGGACACTAGTCGTGGGGTATGAAGTCAGTGTCGTTGAGCAGCTGATGGACTGACAAGCAGTCTTCAGCGATCTCGTCTTGCGTACTGTCTTCCCAGTCTTCTGTTTGTTCCTCGATCACCTCGCAGCCAACGTCTTCGAGTTGATTGAGGAACTTGCCCCAGCTTGGAGCCTCGCCCCAAACGTGGGCGTAACGACTGGATGCGTCAGTGACGAGTGCGATGTGGATGCTCATGTTGAGTTGTGGTGTTGGGTGAGGTGATGTCGATGCCCAGCATGGCTGGGACAGTGATAGCACTGATGAGTACAGCGAGGAACGCGACCATCAGGTTGTTGATCCGTCGAGTCTTATCAGACTCACCGTAAGAATCCAGATTGATGTACTGGTTCTTGCTAAGGCGTACTGTGTGTTTCATCGATAATAATCACGTTGAGGTTGAATTTCTCCATCCTGGTACTTAATGACCAGTTCTTGAAGGTTCTTACGGTGGTAACAAACCTTCTCGTAGTCTGCTATTGGGATGTAACCCAATGCATAGAAGATCTTGTCAATGAATTTGCGCATCTGTTGAGATGTTGGGTAATTGGTGTGCAGGATATTGAGTCCTGCAGAGAAGGCCCGAAGGCCCTCAGTGCAGAAGTCAGTCTGCGTGCTGGTACTCCCACTTAAGTAACTCTCGGTTGAGATTTACCTGTCGTTGGAGCACCATGCAGAACGGAATAAGATCCTGAAACTCACGCATGCCATCCTGCCATTGAAAAAAGATTTCGAGTGCAGCTTGACGCTGTTGCTCAAGATCTTGGTCAATGATCGGGGCATCCCTCCTGGCAAGCAAGCGGGCATCTTGCGTGAGCAAATATTCGACAGCTTTAGGAGTCATGATTGAATCCTGGTGGTGTGAATTAAATTGAATGTGTGCAGGATATTGAGTCCTGCAGAAACCCATCGTTGCCGATGGGAAAGTGCAGGAGTCAGATATAACGCTTGTCCATGCAATAAAATGCGTCACCAACAAACCCTGAAATCATCACAAGTTGATGACCAGGCTTGCTGGGACAGGTCTTGATAGTGTGTTGATTCAACATCTTCTGTCCTGCTACAGACAAAAGTATGCCTGAACCAACACCTAAGACCATTGCAAGACAAGCATGTGTGAAGTGATTGTTCACTTGATGTTCTCCTTAGGTGTGATAACGAATGCCATAT
>Ga0070745_1000403_pt1 | contig 26650 bp, 52 predicted proteins | sample VirMetDEL_Mar_4_FD_77438 | JGI IMG/M metagenome (GOLD analysis project Ga0070745, IMG submission 77438) | Aqueous microbial communities from the Delaware River and Bay under freshwater to marine salinity gradient to study organic matter... | ecosystem: Environmental > Aquatic > Marine > Coastal ...
GGGCACGGGCGACTCAGCTACCGCTTCGAGTCCGGTCTTTGCTGGACCTGCAAAGTAACCAATAGCGTCTCGGAGCAGATCGATAGCGGCTAATCCGCCTAGAATCTTGCCTCCAGTACTAGGAGCAGCCATCAAAATCCTCCAGGATTGTCGTACTTGGTGCCGCTAAGAGGCTTCTTTATAGATTTTAGATCATCAACCTGATAATTACTATCTAAACCGCGCTGCATTTGCTGCGGTGACGGTAACGAAGCTGTTTGCGGAAAGTTGCTTTCCATGTACATTTGCATGAACGCAGCAGCATTAAGCTCAGGCGAAAGCTTACGAACATCACGCTCTCGCAGTTGTTGTTGGCGGGCGTTGAGTGTCATCAGCTCAGGGGTTGATAAGCGCGGGAAGGTTCAATGCCATTAGAAGACGGTGCATTCAGCACGCTGTAGTTCGAACCCATGTTCGGGGTGTCGTACTCAAGCGGGCGCTGAGACGATAGGCGATCCGACTCAGCATCTTCTTGCTCGGCCAGCTGCTCAAGCAAAGCCATGATCAAATCAAATTCCTGAGGATCGAGCTGAGCAAGCAACTCCATCAGATACGCATCCTCGTGGGGACGCTCAGGTTCTGTACGCAGCCGAGAAGCCAGTTTGGCTTTCTCCATCGGCATCGTGTTATCGGGATACACATTCAGCGAACGCGTAGCGCCTGTATACATCCCATCGCCTTCCTGACCCGGCATAGGAGGAAGACCTTGACCAAATCGACGAACGATCTGAGCCGTAGCGGGCGTCGCTGCGGCTATCTCAGCCGGAGTCTGCGGAACAGGCAACCCGAGAATACGGGCAGCTAACTCGTAATCGGCTTTAGAAAACACCGGATACCACCACAGCTGATTCTTCTATATTACCGCGAATATTAAGGATATCGCCAGGCAAACACTCTAGGGTCATACACAACTTCTCAAGAACATCAGGAGAAGGGATATACTCTGGGTCAGTGTATATTTTCCTTGTCGTGGTGGGCGACAGGTTCGCCTGTTTACTTAGCGCAAACGACGACAACCGCCTGTTATCCAACAGGGACCTAAGAGTATTTACAAGCTGCCCTGAGGCTGTACGCGCAGAGTAAAAAGGCACGACTTAACTACCCGATCAGCACATGATACTTTGAGTTACGAAATAGTTAAAAGCCCAAGTGTTTACGCCGACAGAACCCTAGATCGAAGGTCGTAAAGCTGGCAGGAAACTCTGGATTATTGAAAGGGTGTTCGTGCGTAGGTTCATCAATATGAGCTTGCCAACCCTCGCCCCACTTCATATGGAGATATCTTTTGTTCATCTCGTGCGCAACGTGGATAGCCGTCTGAAGGCGAGGCTCTGAGCGCCATGTCTGAGAACCATCAGAATAATCTTTATGCAAACCGTGGTAGTAGCCGTGATCCAAACTCAAGACACGTTTTAAATCATCATGTATGAACCGCATACCATAATCCATATCTTCGCAATACCCTGGATACAGATTCTCGTCAAATAATCCATATTTGTCGACGACCCAATCTTTCAGTAAAAAGATATCCCAACCACCGCCGGATCCATGGATAACCCCAGTATCTACATCCTGAGCCTTCTCGCTCATCTCCTGGAGAAATCCAGGCTCAAACATAACATCATGATTTGATATAACCCAATAAGGTGCTTTCATAAAGCACTTAATAATTAGGTTCCAGGCGCCAGAACAACCGACGTTGGCCGGCATGTGAGTTACGTGTACTTGTTTAACGAACGGATTCGACAACTTACGAACACTTTCTACCGCGTCCGTAATTTGACCCCTTCCGTTGTTATTAAATACGACGAAATTATCTACTGGATAGTCGATGCTCATAAAGAGCCTGTGTAGCCAGTAGGGGTTATTGACGATAGCGGTACCCAGAACCGGAATGGATTCGGACATAAACAACTGATCTATGTCAGCATGTTATCAGAAATTATCGCTTGAAACAGGTTGCAGTCGCGGGCGTCTTCTGTTTGCGCTTCAGGTATGTCAAACGAACAACCATAAGATGTTATGTGCACACAGTCGCAACACGGAATACCGTCAGGTTGAGTAACAGTGGGCTCAGCCACAGCGGGCTCGGTAATGACTTGTTGAAGCGGCGGACTTACTTCCCCGAAGATCGACTGCAGTTGTGAAAACTTGGCACGAAGGGATCGAAGCTCTTCGTAGATCACGGAGCTGACTTCATACGTTGTGTACTTGTAGTCGCACGAAAGGCACGCATACCGTCTTCTAGTGCCATCAAAAACCTTGCGACTCTCCTTCACTTTTGACTTTAATTCGCCGCAGGAGGGGCACTCCTTAAGCTGATGAGCACTGATAAGACCAGAAATCTGTGCTGCTGTGTGTTCCTTCTTTTGAGGAGCCATGAAAGATTTAATAATGCTGCAGGTGGGATTCGAACCCACATGAGACAAACTCAACGCATTTTAAGTGCGCAGCGTATACCATTCCGCCACTGCAGCGGCAGACGGACTATAGCAACTTATTGGCTATCCGAGCGGTCGGTCTCAGGTTTTTTCCAGGTTTCGTCGCCAGGCAGCGGTTCTGTGCCGTACTCAAACGTATCATAGTCCTCGTCGTTACGGGGATCTTCTACAAACACGTAGTGCGTAGTCTCCGTCTCAATAAACGATTGGAGGTTTTTGATCGCCTCATCGAGAAGCTCTTGCTCCTCGGGTGTCAGCTCGTCAGGAGAGTTGTCAGAGATTTTCATAGTAGGGAACGATAGTATTTGCCCAAACTTTACAGTCTCGGTTTTTCGTTACTCCGAACTTAGCTAAGTTTTCAGCTTTACACCGATGCACAAGTTCAGTGTATTTACGACCCGCAACAGCATTAGGGTTGTTTGGATTAAGTAGGTGGCTAACAAAAGTAACCACTACAGGCAGCACGCAAGCAAGAAGTACGTAAAGAGGCAGGTACTTTAGAAAAGCAAAGAGAACTAAGTCCCTGCTGTCAGCTCTGAAAGACGTTTGAAATTTGTTGTTCATGTGGGTCACCTAGTGACACAGCAATCATAGGGCATCAGGCACGACCTGTCAATAAAAAGCTGCTACCATACGGACACTAGAGCAGCGGACATGACCACGACGAGAAAGCCTAGCTTCAAGGAGCTGATGGCCCAGCTGGGCGAAGAAACCGCAGCTGTCGCCCCCGTGGTTCAGATCCAAGGCAAAAAGAAGCTCGACGATCGATATAACTTCAACCAAACCTGGTTCGACGCTCTTCTCAACACAGATATGGTGCTCTGCACCCGAGATGAGGCTGCAGACTTCCGTCTAAACCCAACTAGCAAGCGTCAGATCGTAGAAATCGGCGTTTACGAAGGCGCTTCCAGCTGTTTTTGGTCTGATTTTTACCTGTCGCACCCTGAATCCCGTCTAATTTCGATTGATCCGTTCACAGGAAGCTCAGAACACCACGAAAAACCGGAAAATTACCCCGAATTAGAGAATATTGAGCTGACGGCACGAGGAAACATCGCGAAATCCGATAACGCCGCTAAGATTGAATTAATCAAGGGCTGCAGCTGGGACGTATTTCCCGAGCTGAACCGCCGCAACAACGGAGAGCCCTGGATTGACCTCCTATACATTGATGGTGCTCACGATCCGACCTCTGTAGCACGGGATACCACGCTGTTCGTTCCTATGGTTAAGACTGGCGGCGTCGTTATTTTCGACGATTACGGACACCCTGACGTCAAACGAGGAGTAGATGGCGCTCTCACAGCCTTCGCAACTATGAAATCTGCGATCTTCACTGGTTGGCAACTCGTAACTAAGGTCGCATGAGTGCTGAGGAAACCTGCAAAACCTGCCGCTACTTTCAAATGACACACGAAGCGGAGGTTAATTCGGGCGGACAGTGTCGGCGTTTCTCTCCTGTCCCCGTCTATATTCAATCGGCGTTGCTCCCACGGGCTCAGTGGCCTCAAGTCAACGCCGACAAGGATTGGTGCGGACAGTACAAGCCAATCAAATCAAATCTCAAATGACACACATGAGATTGGCGCTAGGGGAGTTTCGGCGCGCGCCCCACACCTTCTCCCACTAGCAGCTTGACGCGCACGCAGTTTTTTCTTACACCGCTTGCCCTTGCTCTTCTACAGCTTGCGCTATGGTGCGTTTCTTTGCGTCCCAACCCAGCGGTTTTGTCCGTCTCGTCAACTGGATCTTCCTCTCATCCACGAGATGCCAACTGCTTACAAAACTCTGTGCGCCCCACGCTGCCTTAACTAAGATCCCATACGCATCAATCCCAATTACTTCAAAATCATCGTCATCAACTTGCACATACGTCATACACTTCACAGTCAATTCACTAGACTAGACCCAACTATAGGCGACCTCCGAAGTTGTGCGTGTTAAAGTAACAATAGGTAGGTTTGCGGCAATCTAAAAATGAAAATGAATGACATTATAAGCATACTAGCTCCTGAAAAAGCTAATAGCTTTTTAAACACTTTTATTAAATCTATTCTTCTTGGCGACTCTAATACTTACGACGTGAATGAAAGCGTCTTGATGGGCGACGACAACCAAAAAGCGATGATGGTGCCTCCTAACTGGACACCTAGGCCAAAACCACGTATCGAAAGCCTCGAAGACCTAGACCGCACATTGTACGGCTCAAATGAGTGCGCTGAGTGTCGCAGAGCTCAAGCAAAAAGTGGCGTGAAGAACATAATGGATCCTTGCGCGAGAGCTTGCGGTCATTAATCATGTCTAATTCAATCCAATACTTACCGACATATCGCTCCGGCTACACCGGCCCTAGCGAGCGCATTGGCGGCTCATCGCCATATCACATCGACTTAAAAATCCTTCAGAGTCTTCCTTACGAAGAAAAGATTCGAGCCCTCGATTCACTGGCCGCCCAATACCGCAATATTGGCCGCGAGATCGAGTTCTCTAACCAAGCTGTATCTGGTCGTCGCTGGAACCCAGACGCCAGCCCCGAAGAAAAGAAAGCTTTATTTGAAGCTGCTACAGCAGCCCACGCTTCTCGTCCAGGTTGGGACCCTCTGGACTTTTACGTCCCATTTAAGGGCAAGTCCCGTTTTGATACAGGTGCAGTCGAAGGCGCCTCAATTTATCTTCCTGGTGTTCCCGGCGGCAAGATCCGTCGAGGTCAAGGTGGTGGTTACGGATATTTCAGCGAAGCCATGGATTCCAGTGGCCGCGTGGTTTTCCGTGTCGGCCACGGAGACATCAACCGCCCGGAAGAACAAGGCGAGATTCTTGTCGCAGAACAACTGCCTGAGACTCAGCAGGGTACAGCGCCTGAAACCCCTAAAACCAAATCTGCCGAAGAGCTGCTGGTCGAAAAGATCGACGAGCTGCTTAAGCCAAAAATCGAAGTAACCGAAACCTATACCGGACCTAGTGAAGAGACCTTCCGCCAACGACGGGAAAACATCGATCAAACGATGCTCAAGCTCCTACTAGAACGGGCGGCCCAAAAAGAACAAAAAGAAACAGCCCCTCAATACCGACCTGCGGCAGGAGGAGCTGCTGCGGCTGCCTTAGCTCAAAGAGGCTTCGGCACACCTAAGTCTTTAATCTAGATTCTCACCACGGGTGACTTTGCGTATACCTGTAATTAGGTAGGCGTAGTCACGCGCCTCCGTAACAGGTTTCGACTCACCGCAAACATCGCAGTCACCCTCCCAAACGGAGCTACAACCAACCGAGTAAACGCCGTATTTAGAACCGCAGTCGTTACACACAACATAGGCGTTCTCCAGTTTACGGAGTAGCTTCTTATTCTGACTGCTCAGTCGGGGCATAACCCTCGCCGGGGAAGAGAGTATTCATGACGGATTCTAGCTGCGCTACCCTTTTTCTCCGAGCTGCAAGCTCCTCACACAAGGCTTTCTTAAGATGTGGAACAAGCTTATCGATCATATCTTCATCGAAGTACTCAAATACACTCTCCTCTAACCTTTTGTACACATTGCTCTCGTAGAGACTTGATTCAAAGGACATCGTTCCAATGGCGGATTACACCCGCAACGATAAAGCAGTTCGTCACAAAGTAAGTAACGAATATGAAAGTCCTCACCCAAGCCACGCGGTCTGCTACCTGTTGACACTCAGCACTTTTAGGACCCAAAGCGTTAGCCCAGATTTTGAAAACTTTCTGACGTCGGCGCATTTTTGAGTGCACGCAGGTATTGGCGGTATAGAATCCTCGGGCAATACTTAACTAATCACATGCAGTTCTTAGCGTTCCTTGGTGTTGTTTTTATTGTGTTCTGCGTTCTCTTGTTCATAGGTTGGTGTGCGAGCAGGGAAAAAGAATGGCAGGATCGTTATTGGTGAGCACTCAACGCTTATAAACGTTCCCGTAGCCACGGCCTACACAGCCAGACTCGTTTAAGTCACAGACAAGGCCTTCATTACCGATCCATTGATCGAGCAGGTCTTTAGTCAGCATCACAGGATGCCCGTCGTGAGGCGGGATATCGATCCACTCGAAGAGCCTAAGAGTGGGGGCGGCCCTAAGTGCATTCTTGATAATGCGCTCAGGGTCGTCTGTGTGTTGCAGACAGTTATAAATCCAAACCTCGTCCCAGCCTTCTTCACTCACATCCTCACCGCGCCCCACCTGAACACGAATGTTTTTGGTGGCGTAGCGCGAAACAGTCCACTGGGGGTAACTGATCGGGTCGACGACCATACCCTCCAACAGACTCATGCACTTCAACAACATGGAGGTAGGGCCGCCTCCAATATCTAAGATCCGCTTACCCGATGCCTCGAAGTGGAATCCACGTGGGATTAACTCCATAAAACGGGCATACACATAGTGCTTCTGATCTTCGCTGAATGTATTACAGCAATCACCCCAGAACTGGCGTTCGAACAGAAGCTCGTCGTGCACGGCGATCTCTTAAAGCTGGCCCTAGCCTACATATTTTCCTAGGAAAAAACTCAACGAATATCCAATTCGCCGTTCTCATCCCAGGTCATGCTGTGCATCAACTGATAAGGAGGCTCCTTCATCTGCCTCGTGGAAACAGGAACTGAAGCCCGATTTGGGTCCGATCCAGAAGTCAAAGCCAAAAGCTTGCCAAATTGCGTCGTGATTCGATCGATCGCCTTGCAGGGGTCCCCCACGGTTCTTTTGCGTGTCCTTAACTTTAGGACGCTAGCTGCCGCAGGGGATCTCAGCGAATGAAAGAAATTATGAACTTACACACCAGACAGGCGGGGAGCCCCAGGGAAGGTGCCTTTGTTGATCGCGTCCTGGAAACTCGACGCACCTAACTGGCGAAGTCGTTCTTGGATCGAGGGACCGCGAGCATCAATGCGACGCTCGACCCGATCACGGAAATCTTCTTGAGACATACGCTCAGGCAGCCCAGCAACAGGGCCTCCGGTCAAATCGCCGATAAAAATGTCTAAAAGTAACTGAGCTTTTTCTTCTGTACTAGGGTCATAAGGTAACGTCTCAACAGTGTTACTGTCTACCCCAGGCCGATACACCAGATCCCGGTACATGTTTCTTTTCAGAAATAAGCCTCAATCCAGTTTAGAGCAACCTAAAGGAGTGAAACGCTCCATAATAGTTATCCTGCTCCTGTGGGCAATCGGCAGCGTGATTATGTACTTGGATTCCCAATATTCACAAATTATTAGCCTCAAGAATAACAATCGCCACGACAAGTCCTAGAGCGACAAAACCTATTCCGATAAGTCCGATAACAGGCCAAACTACATGAGTCATCAAACAGGCCCAGGTAACAAACCACGCTTCTCGGCCAAGCGGTAAGCAAGGTCGGGGTGTGCCTCGACCCAAGTCATTAGGGCTTCAGGCGACATGCCTTCAACAGCACCGCCTTCATATAAGCGACGCTGCAGCTCACCGCCTTTAGCCATCTCAGCGCCAAGAATACGTTGTTTAGCGTACATCTGAGCAAGCTCGTTCATGCTGGGAGTAGGAGATGCTGGCACCTCACGAGTTACAGGAGCACGCTGCTCTTCCACGGGGCGACGAGTTGCGGGGGCAGGACCAAGCGCAGGCTGAACACTTGCACCAGCATTACCTCCGCCGACACCGCCAATAGGTGCTCCGGTAGGCCCATAAGTGGCTGCAGGCACGCGAGCAGGAATTTCTTCTTCCTGGCCAGCAAACATCGGCTTAACTAAATTCTGATTTATCCAATCAGTAGTACCAGATCCCACCATGTATGCACCGATTGTGCCTGGAATCTGGAACCAAGGACCCTTGGGTAAAACTTTAGAAGCCGCTGCAGAAGCGGCCATACCCGCACCTACGTTAATTACAGCATCTCGAGGATCCTTACCGCTTAAAACCTCTGAGCCAACATCAATAGCTCCCTGAGCTACAGGGTGTCCAAGAACCCTACCAGCCATCCGTAAGGGGCTTTTGGAGACAGGACTAGCTGGAACGACGGATGGCGGATTAAAAATATTCTTTGCCTGTTGAGCTTTTCTTACTTCGAGCCAAACCCGATTCTTCAAGTCATCAAGCCAGCTCATTTTTAAACGAATTACTTCTCAACCATAATTATAAGCCAGCCATAATTCAAATAAAAAAGGGGCTGCTGAGCCCCAAAGTTCCCTCGTCCACTTGTCCCTTGGCAGGAACAACACAAGTCTAGCTAGCCGATCCGATCATGCAAGCGTGGTGTTCTCGTGCGAATAACGAGAATCAATCTCCACCCCACGGTAGACACAACGGGGGCTTGCCTCACGGGTCGTTTTTTGCCACTCGCGCACCTCGTTCTGGTGCTCTACGGTGTCATACTGTTTGCCGCGATACGTTAAAACAGTCATGAAAGGGTAGCAACTCCCTCTAGTGTAGGAAACGGTAGCGATTGATACTGTATAACTGCTATACAGAACACAGAACTAGCTAGTAAATTCGGACAAAGATCCTAGACTTGTTAGGTACTTTGCAATCCTCCCGTGGCAAGGGAGTGGAACACACCCGTCCGCGAACCATGGAACGGGATGATCAAAGCATCACTGGATGCAGTAGACCGACACAACGACCATTATCTAAAGACAAACAATTATAAACACCTTGTAGCTGCACATTACTTAAGACAGTACGTGTCTTATGTGAAAGAGATTATATTAGAGACTGAAAAAAATCAGGTATAACGTCTACGATTAAAACTTTGAATCGTCTTTTCTAGCATCTGGAAGCATCCGATCCAGATAAGCTTCTGCTCGTCCTCTGATTTTTTGAGTAGCTTTATCTAACCCTGGATTTAATCCAAGATCTAAATACCTCTGTGTTATGGCATCACGCATATCCCATTGAGTCGAGTCTCCTAAATTTCGAGCGCCTGGTACAACTGGAGCATTAAACATATCGGATGTGTCAAAAGTATTCCGTATGTACTGATCACGAGCTGATGTCCCCGGTGTATACGGGTTAGCCATCAAAGCGTAGGCTTTGTCCACAGCGGCTTCTACGTGCTCACCAGGATAGTTGCGGTACCAAGGATCGTTTAAACCAGGATTAGGTAAACCGACAGCCTTTAAGTATTCGTTGGCCTCTTTTTGGGCTAGAGCTTCTGAAGTTAAGCGCGTGTGGGCAGGAGAAGCACCGACAAACGCATTCAAGTAATCGGCAGCTTCTTCAGCCTTTACTTCGTTTCCGTATGTATATCCCGCTAAGGGGTTAATCCGCTCTCCAAGTATCTCCTCGTTCTTGTGCATCTTGATCAAACTTGGATCATACGCATGAGCAGACTCATGAGCAAGTAGGTGAACGTCAGGATCTTCAGTGTTAAAGTACACCACGCGGCGATCCTTGTCTAAACTGCCCCCGTAACCATCTTTACCTCCGTAAGCACTAAAGTAGCCGGCACCCCCAGCATTACCTTTCTGGATCTCAACGGGAATACCAAACTTATCTTGAAGGTAGTCAAGTAATAGCTGTCCTTGTGGAGACGCCGTAAACTGGCCATCAGTAAAAGACCCGGCAGAAGGTATTAAAGGTGAACCAGCTCTATTCATTTAAGACGCCCAACTCGTCGTACAAATACTCTAAATCAAGACCCACTAAACAACGGAACAGTGGCTTCAACCTCGTAAGCGGGTGGTTTAACCGGCAACGCATAAAGAAGCGCCCGACCAAGTTGCGTGGCGGGGCTAAATGTTTTACTAGACGGACTAACACCAAGTTCTCCTTGGTCGCGACCAAGACCAGATAAGGGATATTTAGGCGGGTTAGAGATACCAGAGCGAAGTTCATTCATGGCGTCAGGGTTCCAGATTGATTCAATACTCTTCCACGCCTTCCAAGGTTGGACCTTGCCCGAAACTAAATCAGGGTCTTCTGATCGATTGACCATGTCGTAGGTATCTTTAAAAGTTACTGTATTGGCAACAGGGTCAACATAAGCATTAAAACTACCTAAGGTGTTAGTAACAGACTTAGGAGTGTCAGCACCGTAAGGAATAACGGCACCTGTAGCAGGCACACCAGGCCCATACGTCGGTTCGTCGTTGTAAATAGGAGCGAGTCCCCGAGTGGCATCTCCTGGAAACAACTCAACCGTTACAGAAGGTGTTCGCTCGGCAGCAGCACGTAGAGCGTTCAATGTAGAAGGATCTAACTCTAAATTTCTATTTCCTAGACCGGTTACGTAGCGTGTATACAGATTCACACGATCAGGCAGCATATTACTAACAGCCGCAGCAGTGTTTAATGCAGCATCTCTAACACTTTTCTCAAAAGCTGCTTTAGCTGGTGCAATAACAGCACGAGTTACGGGGCTCGGAGTACCTCCTCCAGGTAACCAACCTCCTGTAGCTCGATCAGCCTGACGCCAAATATCACCGGCAGCACGAAAAAAATCCATTTACTTAACAGCACCGGCGGCAAGACTATTTAAAACTTGCTGAATATAAGTTTTATACGCGTCAGGATCCACGCGGGTCGAACCGACTAACGACGGATCACCCAGTTTTACGCGTGCGAGCTTCAGAAGCTCGTTTTTAAACTCTTCCATCACTCTATTTTAAAGGTTTAGTCGCCAACTCAGTACTCGCCACGGAACCATTTCCGTTTTTCCGAGAACCATTCGGCCAAAGTAAGCGGATCTTGCGGCCCAACCAGGTGATTAGCGGGATCTGGGTCACCTAAATCCATTTTTTGCATAAAATCATCCAAACTTCCGTCCTGTACGTCGCCGTTTACCGCCGCACGACGTGCTTTTCGGAGCATAGCGTCTACAGAATGGTTAGATTTGGCCCATTTTTGTATCCACTCCATATCCCTGAACTGAACTTCCTCACCTTTAGCTATCCGCTGACAGATAAATTCAACCTTCTGACGCACATCCGTAGAAAGCATTCGACTGTACGAACGTATATACCAGCTTAGGACTATTCAAGCGGTTTGATTACCGCCCAAACAGTAGCTCGGACACTCCAAATTCACCTTTACGCGGGTTAAAGCGCTCTCTCGCAAGGTCCATACGACGTTGCATCTCACTTCGAGTCTGATCCTTATACATTTGCTGTTTCTGAGCCGCCGTTAATGGCTTAATCTCAGCCACGAGCGGCTTTGCGCCTTGCGCCGTGGGTGCCGAAACACCAGTTCGGGGCGCAGTTCCGATGAATTGACGCACCTTGGGCACGATACCTTCGCCAGTTTCCTGCCGAACCACCTCATTCAACGCTTTAGCGCCAGCAGTTCCGACCATACCGGCGCCAATTCCAGGTGCAAAAGGAGCTGCAGCCGGCGTGGACATTATCATCGCCATACCAGCAGCAGTAGGTAAACTCTGTGCAAACTCCTTCGCCATCTGCTTACCCATTGCCACGGGGCCTTGAGCGTACCCAGTGCGGATTGCTTCGGGGCTGGGGATTAAATCAGCTGCGCCGGGAAGGAGGGAAGACGGTACTTTTTTGATATTCTGCAAAACACCCGGAATAGCAGAAGCTGCTGCGGAAACAGGATCTCCAGCAAAGTAGTAATTACCTAGATCTGCTACATTCCCGCCAAATGCTTTATCCATCCGCTCAAGCGTGGGCTTGTAAAGGTAAGCGTATAAAAACTCACCAGCGTCTTTCGGTATACCGGGAAACTGTGTCCTAATTAAACCCTGCATTTGGCTAAACGCAGGACGTACATATTTTTCTGTAAACAACTCACCTGCTCTAGCTATATCAGCCTCTAGTGCAGGATCGCGAACCTGCGCTTCCTTTGTCCCTAAGTTTTCAGGATAAGCTAAACCCAGTCTTGTCTCTAATAATTCCTGAGAAGCAGGGTCAAGCTCTCCACGTCCGCTCAGATTTTTTCGAAGATCGCCTTCGAGTAACGCAACATTATTACGTTCAATAGCTTGCCTAAAAGAAGAATAAGGAGGCAACTCATTTTTAGTTCTACGTAACCTATCCCAGAGCGTATCTACAACACCAGCTAGGTTTTCGTTCAGAGGCGTAACTGTGTTAGCAGGGACAATAATCCGATTACCTTCAACGTCCCGGCCGGCATTAAACGGCCGGTAGTCAAGAGCAAATCCTTCCTCGTATGGAATTTGATGAGAATAGGACTCATGTTCTGCGGCTTGAAATGCTCCAGAGTTGTTGTAGGTAGACACTGGACTGTAGTCATCAAGTCCAGTACCCTCTTCAAACGCACGAAAACGTTCTCGAATAGGTACAGCTCCTCTATCCCTAAGCTCGTTTTTAACTAGATCCTGATACTTAGAGTACGCGTCATAAAACTCACGAGCCTCTGGAACCCTATTTGGGGCGTAAAAAACGTCTGCTCGCTTTTCAGGGTCAGAATATATCGCTTGATATAACTCAGCGACTCGTTCCCGCTCCCGAGAAGGTATACCTTCTTGCGGAACAACGGGTACATAAGGGTCAATCGCTTCTAATCTCTCTTTCCAGTCACGAATTAAGCCAGCAAATTGCCCCCTGGTATCAAAATCGTATTCTTCAACCACTTTGGACAACGCTAATACGCTTAAAACATTTTACAGCGCCCACGCGGCGGCGAAAATTTTTTTATGGGGGTCGCGAGGATCGAACTCGCCTGAAATCGATTATGAGTCGACCGCTTTCACCAGATAGCTAGACCCCCGCGCCTGTCACTATACTGGCAATGGACCTTTTAGGGTCAGTTTACCCCGCCGAAAACCATAGGTATCTCGCCCCCGTCGTCACCTGAGCTCTATATTTAAAAAAAAGGCCGGATTGCGGGCAGATTGCGCCCACTATTTGTTACATTGCGGCACACGGTTTGTATAACTAACCTCGCGCGTGCGCGTGTGTGCGTGCGTGTGCGTGCGTGTGTGCGTGTGCGGGCGGGTGTGCGCGTAATGCGCGCGTGCGTGTGTGCGTGTGCGCGTGCGTGTGTGTGCCTGCGCATGTGTGTGCGTGCGCGTTACATTCGCGCGAGCGCATGACGCGTGCGGTTCCTCCCTACCCTCACTGAGCTCACCTAGTGTGCCAATCTGCAATCCGGTTGCAAGGGGTTGACCTATGGCGCCCGGCGTGGTGATGATGGGCTCAAGCCGATCGGGAAACCGAGAGGCGGAACCTGGACAACCTGCAGCCCACGCGTCGCCACCCGGTACGATCCCGGCGGTCGATCGGTCAAGCCCTGCGAGACTACGCTCTCCCGCTTGTGCCAATCCCCAAACCGTCACCCCATCGTTCCGACAGGCTCCGCACCGTGCTGTAGGATTCCAGCAACGGGCCGAGAGGCTCGACGACATAGGACTTCCGTCCGTCAAGACTGACGCCCACCAGGGTGAGAGCAGACCCATAAGGGATCGCACCTGGTAGTAGTGGCTGGCAGTTAGGCGGGCGGGGACCGATACCCTCAGAGGCTAGTAGCCAGAGGCATGGTGTGCCCACAAGCCCTCGCGGGCCTAAGCCCCATGCACCTATTGAGAATCTCCCACTGATCCGGTGCTGGCCTGCGCGCCACACTCAGGAAGGTTAGGAGCCAGTAGCTTGCCCGAGAGGCCCTTGGTCCCATGCTCAAAGTATTTATCTTTGGCAGGTTGTCGATAGTTAAGTCCCTAGACTTGCGAGCTTGTAACTAACGCTATAGCCCAGTGAGAATCAGATTCCCGGCTATATGTATCGTTGCAACCTTTATAGATCTGGTGTGGCCTGACGCAATAGCCCGTCCTACCAAGCTCGGGCACCTTTTAACTTTCCCAACCGCAGGGATGTTGTGTCCAGAGTATCTGTCCCTACGACAGGTACGCTGGACAATGCCCCAAGAAGTTATCTTCTACGGTCATCGCCTGTCACGGGTTCGCCTTTCTCACCCCAACTCGCTAGGGCACATGGTCGGCAAACTTAAAAGTTTGTGCGACGCCCCATAATGCAAACTTGAAACGGTTCGATTAACCCGTGGCCCGCACACTTCCTGCGGTTTGTGCACTTTATGTGCGCCATGATTGGCTTTACTTTAGGGCCAATTTCCCAGATTCACTCTTTAGTGGGGCCATGTATTAACTACGTGGTCTCACTTAGGGGTGGGTTTGTTTGTATTCGTGATCACATTTGATCATGGTGCAAAGTTTAGTTTCACTCTCTGAGTGTGACGCTCTCCCTGTGCGCTATAGTGCACACTGAGGGCCTCTACCCTCACCAAATCACATTACTTTCGTTCATTCCTAACATGCGAAACATCGAACTCGAAATGAATCAGGCCATTCTCGACAATCGCGATTGGCGCAAAGCTAACACTGAGGTTGTTTATAACCCCCACAGTGGCAACTCTCACGTTTATCTTTACGGCAACGAGATTGCCATTGTTGGTGATAACTTCGTCAAGATCTTTGACGGAGGCTATCAGTCAAAGACTACAAAGTCTCGCCTGAACGCTATCTGTACTCGCCATTGTATTCAGGGCGAGGGTATCTATCAGAAAGCGGGCGAATGGTTCATCACCGTTATCAACCAGGAAGGTGATAAAGCTCACCGTGTGCCTTTTGTTAATGGCTTCATCTTTGCAGATCCGCTTCGCTGATTAACACCAGCACCATCGCAATCTGATCATGAACATGCAAGCTCGTTTAGATGAACTTAGCGCCCAGCTTGATGTGCTGGCCACGCGGAAACTTAACGCTCGCAAGAATCAACAATGGGATCTTGTGGACTCTTTGTATCAGCAGGAGTGGTTACTTGATCAAGAACATTACAAGATCAAGCAACAGTTACAGTTCCAAGCTGACATGCAAGCTATGGACGATTGGTATGACGACGACAAGAATCGTGACGCATACAACGAACGTGTTGTCTCTATGTACCTTGATTGATCATGAACATGCAACCTATTCCTAACTTCAACTTCGTTAATCGTCGTGAGGTTGAGTTCACTCTTGCTGCACTTAATCAACTCGCACAATCCGGCGAGATTGATCCTATAGAGCAAGACGAGTTCTATAACTTTCTCGATGCTTTTCAAACATTCGCTCTGCAAATCTGATCACAATGGCTAACACAATCGACACAGTCGCTGCACGAGAACTCGAACTCTACGCAGTCAACTTCTCAGAGTCTCACTACAACACAGTGGCAAAGACTCTTTCTAAGTTCTACAAGCAAGGCACATTCAACCTCGACCGGGCTATTGCTTACATCGAGCGCTACTTACTTGTGCCAGCTGCTAAAGACTACAAGCTGATTAACGGCTCTATGTCTACATCGTGGAATCAAATGTTCCCCAAGCCCGAGCGACTTGTGGCTGCAGAATCTATCGCCCACGGCTTTGTATCTGAGTTCCGTCTTGGTAACTTCTGGTGACAACTAACAACATCGACGACACTTACATCATCATGGATGATCTCATCAACAGGCAATTCACCCTGCAGCGTGACGTTCTAGCAAGCTGGAATGAACTACACAAGATGAAGCTCAAGCACGAAGCTTTGCTATCCGAACTGCATAAAGTTCGTGAGCAGATTAAGTATGAGTCTGAGCCATCTTTGTTTGATCAAATGTTCGGCGAACTAGAACCTAACCGCTAACGCGGTGCGCCCAATCACACAATACCAACAACATCACCATGAAACTCTCCGTTTTTGATCTTCCCCGTGGCTGCACAGAGTACGTACAACTACCATCAGGCAGGTGCGTTAATGTCCACGTCGCTCGCAAACCTTCATGTACTGAAGTTCATGTGCAAGCTAACAACGAACAGTGGCCGCAGGAGTACAGCGACACATTCTTGCATTGCAAGCGTTGTGTTTACGTGTTTCACAGTGCATCGAAGTCACTAACTCACGCAGAAATTGAGTATCTGCAGGATCGCTACTTCCGCCCTTACGAAGAACTTACCTTTGCCTGATCATGATGACTTACAGAGGATTGCTAATTGAACTCCTACGCTTTAGCGAGGAACAACTTAACTCAGACGTTTGTATTTATGACACAGGCACCGATGAGCATTATCAACTAAATGTTGAATTAGTGTTCGCTGATAAGACTGACGTTCTTGACATCGGCCATCCTGTTATTCGTTTTTGATCATGTACTACATCCAACGCCGTTCTATCAACCACAACTACTTAGAAACTGTGGATGAGTTCGAGTCTCACAAAGAGGCTAAGGCCACGCTGCATGAGTATCAAATCTGTGATTACTCAGCCAACTACTACATCAGCTCACGTTGCTGTAAAGCATGGAGGGAATCATGAAGCAGACTGACAATCTCATCCGCGAACAAACTACAGCAATCGATCTGTGGACACTGCTACATGATGCAGAACAAATCGTAGTTAATCACGCCTACTTCCACGGTCGTATGTATCAACGTCTGCACGATCTTATGAACATCGTTGAGTCTTACCAGCAAGCTGTCGAGATGAAACTAGAGCAGGAGAACATCGACGGCGAGCCTTAATGCAACCCGCTAACGCGGGGCCAACTCACACAGCGTCTTGACTGTTCCGACAGCCATGGTATAGTGTGAGGGCTTTCCTTCTCATAACATCAACTACGGTCATCATTTTTCATCATGACAAATCACCTTCCTTACGATCTGTACTCGCTGAGTTGGACCTCTCTCGCATACCATTCGCTCGCTCGATTTAAGCAAATCGTACGGGAAGACAACATGCTCCCAGCTGATGTATGCGAGCAGATCGAAGACAACTTAATTCCTGCACTTGAGTATCTCGAAGGGTGGGAACCTACAGATGACATGATCCAGGCTCACATCGACTCTCGCGGAATGTTCTAATGATCGAACTAATCATCGACGACGAATACGGTGTGCCCTTCGCCATCGACACATTTTTGACTGTGGATGATGCACGCGATGCACTTAATCAAATGGAGTGCTCACTCGAAGACTGTGTAACTGCTGCACGAGCGTATCGCTTAACCCAGGCAATCGATCAACTCAAACAATCCATCGCAGATCATGAAAATGGTGACGATTAACACTGACGAAGGTACTTACAAAGTGCCTACAAAGTGGATGGGTGAGGCTCTCGCTGTCCACCGGCCGGTTGTTGGTTTCGGAGGCAAACTCAGCAAAGAGAAACGCACCTGGACAATTACTCACATCGAGTCGGGAAGGACTGCGGGCAGGTATAACGGCCCGATGCACGATGCGATCAAGTTAGCTAAGGCATGGGATCTTATTTTCCGTGATGAGTTAGCTGGCCCTGAGCCTGACGCTAAATCATGGGAACGTAAGGATCAGTGGCTTAGGCAAATACGCCAATTTGAGCCGATCAGCACTCCCGACTCATTCGAAGCAGTAATCAACCACTACACATCAGAATCATGAGAACCATCGAAAAGAAGATGATCGCCGCTCTCTACGAGCGCAAGAACTTCAGCCTGGATAACACTCGCGTTGAGTGTATTTACTTCCCTCATCCTGTGGACAAGGGAGATCGCATCATCGACCGATGCCTTGTATTCCTTCACGACAATCTGATTGCCACGCTGACTCCTGATGAAGTAACAGTCAACAACTGTGGGTGGCGCACCAACACAACTAAGTCGCGGCTTCACGTTATCCTGCGCGAGTTCTGTGGCGCTTGCCTGTCTCAATCTAATTTTGAGTGGTATCTGTCAACGCTCAACGATGTAATTCATATGGAAGACAGGCGTGACTACACTGTTCGACGTGTTCCTCTCCTTTAATGCAGACCCCAAACCTGCGCACAAACCAACGAAACATCCTTCGAGACATAGCTAACCATCACAAACAACATCCTGACAAACCATGTTTTCTCGGACGTGTCACAGCGAGCAGGCGCTCGGTTTATGTCAAAGCGGTTGCTGCTTTAGAGGAAAAGGAGTTTATCAGCGTCACTCGACCTGATGACAACTACCAAGCCTGGACAATTACACTCTTAGTTCCTGTCGACGAGATCATCTCGCAACTTACTGACCAACAATGAAACGCCTCACTTCCTTACTTCTTACTTCTGCCGCTTCCCTTTTTATCGCCACGCCAGCTCAAGCTCAATGGGCGATGACCTGCACTCGCGAATACAACAGCTCAGTTAATCTCAGAAACCAGCCATCGACACGAGCCTCAGTTATCGCTTCGATCCCTAACGAAAGTTATCTCCGTGCTCTGACCTGGGTATGGGGAGGAGACAACTTGCGTTGGTGGAAGGTTGAGTTCAATGGCTTGATCGGTTGGATGCGTAGCGATTACCTCTGCCGTTGACACACGATGCGTTACAACCTTAAGTACATCATCATCGGTATCGTTTGTTTTATCTTTGCTGTAACAACCTCAAGTGTTATCGGAACTATCGTCAACGCTGTAATCCCTAACCCAAACAAACCCGACCCAGAAGGCAAGCTCGATCCTGACCCTCAAGAGAAGTCAAAGGCTGAATGGCTGCAACAACTTGAGGGTGGGGGAGCGCCTGCTGAGACTAAGGAGACCAAAGCTGAGCCTCAACAACCTAAACCGGAGCAACAACCTCAACCAGAGCAGCAGCCTCAGCAATTTGAGCAACCCGCTCAACAACCAACACCTTTGTATCGACCTGCAGACCCAGCACCCGCACCTGTTTACAGGACACCTAAAGTAGGTCCGGGCAACTTCGATGCCCCTGCACCTTACAACCCTCCTCCAGCACCAAGAACAGGCCCAGGCAACATGTAATTAACTAATGAACCTCAAAATGTTTGCTTTAACTGGCACTATCGGTGGGATTGTGCTGGCTCTCAGCGTCCACCACGGGCGACAATTTTTCCAATCAAGAGAACAAATCAGCGACTATCACCAGGAGATGATGCTCGCTGTCCAACAACCTTTAGAGTTTGGCGAAGATCCCGCAAAGCTCTACCCGGATGGTGGGTTACCTCTGGACGCTACACCTGAGCCAGGCTACCCGGACGAACCAGGATCGATGCGCCCATCGATTCAATTTAAGGATCACCTTCCTCCGCTGCCTCCGGTATCTAACTCTCACTTCCTTATCCTCAAGAAAACCTCGCAAACTGTTTCAAAGACTAAAGACCCTATCTGGAAACTAGAACTACTTAACAAGGAGGGAACTGTCCTAGATAGCCTGCAGGCTGTGACGGGTAGAGCGTCCCGACAAACAGCAGATCGTCACGTAGCCGGTACAAAAGCACCCCTCCCCGTAGGAACTTATCGGATCGACAGAGCTGGTATTGAGCGCGGACCTTTCGAGGATCCTGAGCTAGGTAGTGGCTTCTGGATTCCGATCACACCTTTATTCGCCACGGGGCGATCTGATCTCGGCTTTCACGTTGATCCTTCCTGGGGCAAACTCAACGGAGAATCTGGCACGAGCGGATGTATCGGGTTAGTGAGTGTCGATGCCACTGTGAAACTAACAACGTGGATCAAACACTTCAACATCACCAAGCTAATCGTACAATCATGACACGCATCATGTACCAACAGTTCAAAGCCTTTGCGATTCTGTTTTCTGCCGCAGTCCTTCTCGCTTCGGTTATGCGTGGGGGCACCGTAAGTAAGAGTGATTCGATGCAGTGTCCCACGGCTCCGAACGGCAAACTTTATTACGGGCCTGGTTGTTGACCCAAACCAACAGTAAACTCTCAACACAAACTATGGCTGCTAGTGGATTCACCTATCACTGTCGTCTTTCACTCCCAGATCAGCAGCAAACAGATCACTTACAACAACGTCAACCCCGGCACACTGCTAGCCGTCATTAAGGGGAGTAAAAGCAAACCCGCAAAGGAGTTAGCTGATCGCTTGATCCCTATTCTCGAAGACCTGGCTCACTAAAATCTCGTTGCTCACTTCTCAGCATGAAACTTCTCACTGATCTCATCTTGGTTTCAGTCAGCATGATTTGTTTAAGTTCTGTGGCAGTCCACGCGCATCACGCAGGACACCACTCCGAAGTCGGCCAAGAACAATGCCAGAAGTAACTTTTACGAAGGGCGAGATTCTTACAATGCGGCGGGCACTGAACGCACTCGTTACCAGGCACCAACTCAGTATGCTCAGCGCCTCTGACTCCTTTAAGAAGGAGATCGGAGAAACCCTGCTGGATCTACACAACCTAGACAACAAATTACTTCTCCTAAAACCTGAATGCTCTCCCGCGCCATAGAACCTTTCGCTCGATTTAACTCCCGCGAAGTCTCCTGTACAACACTTCTTATCTTTCTCGCTATCGGGGAGTCTCAAGAGGGGCTCCTTCAAACAGACATTGCTCGCAAGCTCAACATTCCAAAGTCAAGCGTTAGCCGCAACTGCAGCCTGCTGGATACACAAACCCAGAAAGGCGAACCGGGAATGGGTCTGGTGAGCCGTGAGCCCTGGCACGCAGATCAAAGAATCAAGCTGGTGAAACTTACAACTAAAGGTCAGGCACTCTTCGAAGAAATCCATAGCAAACTGAGCTAACCTCGCTGTCAGTCTTCTAACTACTGTGGTCCTTCCCGATTGGCGAATCAAAGCCCTCTGTGAGGGCGGCATGATCACACCATTCGATCCCACGCGGCTGAACCCGGCCTCGTTAGATGTGACCCTCGGCACTCACCTTTACATCGAAGTTGAGGAGCGCGGCTTACTTCCTAAGGACATTTCGGAATACACGCGGGAGAAGCCCTACCTTCTGTTCCCTAATGAGTTTGTTCTCGCTGAGACTGCTGAGGTCTTTAACATTCCTGAGAACATCTGCGCTCAGTTCGCTCTGAAGTCTTCCTTAGCTCGAGCAGGCTTGGAACACCTGATGGCGGGATACATCGACCCAGGTTTCAACAACTCGGTTCTTACACTCGAGTTTAAGAACGCGAAACAGTACAGTCCCTTTCCTCTCTGGCCTGGTATGCGTTGCGGGCAGATTATCTTCACAGAGATGCGTGACGCTCCTCTCGTCAGTTATAGGCATACAGGGAGGTACAACGGAGACAGCACCGTGGCCCGAAACAAAGGCCTTCTCTAAGCAAGGTGGGGCTTTCGAGCCCTGTACAGTTGCTACCAGAAAGATAAAGACTTTTATATATCTCCAAGTTTGTTGTTAAACTCTTTATAAAAAAAGTTTTTAATCTTAGAAAAGTTATGCTTACTACACCTCCATGCACACAGAAATAACTTTCTGCAACACTATTGACAGGGTGCGCTGTAGGATGTATATTGCTCTGCATGGGCGGCACAGGCCCTTAACGTGGTGCGTGTCCCTCTAAATCAAATACAGATGAAGATCTCAATCGACTCCATCGTTAAGCAAGGGCGCGTCAGTGCCGAGCGTTACGATGCCTGTGACAACGCCCTATCGGAGCTAAATCAAAGCTTCGGTGTGGAATACGAGTCAGCTAAAAGCAACTTGACTTCTATGCTCTTCAGAGCAGAAGGAGAAAATGTTGATCTGAGCGTGTTTCAGGGAGATGATTCGTTATTCAAGTTCCCTGAATACAAAACGAACATCGTTGTCAGGATCGACCGGATACCCACGCCTCACACAAAGATCGACAAACTCGACGAGAAGATCGCCGATCTCGAGCTGAGGCTCAAACTTGCGAAAGTAGAACGCAAGGCTCTGATTGAGCAGATGGTTCTCAAGGGTCAAGTAGACCTGTTGACCGACAAAGTCTCCGCTATCTTCCGCCGCCTTAAGTGATCATGGACGACAAGATTTTTCTGCTTCACTGCTCCGTCTCCGCCTCTGTAAGGCAGAGCACCCAGATCCGTTTTGCTGACCTCCAACTGCCTGATTCGGTTGTTGATGTACTGGAGAAACAACAGTCAGTTTCTGTCCGCCCCAACTTATCGGGCAAGCTGAAAGAGTTCCTAAATAACCTTCGCATCGAACAACGTAAGCTTTACGACGAGTGCACGATTCACAACGGTGACGTTCACTTCCTGCATGAAGATTACTTTGAAGACGCGATGGAAAGGATCGATAAGATTCGCTCCTCCGCAGCCTCTTTCAATAGTCAGTTGAATGAACTCTGGCTTGAGGAATACACACGCTGGTCGAATACCGTTGAGGGATTTCTTGAGCCTCTCTTTCGTGACGACCCCGAAGGCTTCAAGTTAGCGAGGGAGGCTTACCTGACCATCTTCCCTACAAAACAGGAGTTCGAGAATCCAATCAAGGTTTTTGTAGTGGGGCCAAACCCTGTGAGTCTGGTCGTATCTGAATCTAAAGAGGAGCATTCAATCTCCAAGGCGATTCAAGAGGCCGCGATGTTTAACACGAGTGAGGTTCTCGAAGCTGCTCGTGAGGGCGCCGCTGATAGAGCGTTGGCTAAAGCTGCAGAGCTTCTCGATGATCTCGATGTACGCGTGTCCTCAAAGGTTGGCGAACGTCAGACAGGAGGCAGCAAGCGCCGAGGATCTTGGCAGATAACAGCCGAGACACTCCAGTTAATCACTAGACACTGCCCAGGCTTTGAGAACCTTACGAAACTATCGAACGATTTGCTCGATGTGGGTGTAAGGCTTCAGTCAGAATCTGCCAAGGTTAAAGACAAAGCGTTTAAAGACTACGCTGCTGTCAAGGCTGAGATCAGGAGTGAGCTCCAGTCGATCGTTGACTCGCGCAACTCGAGCGAAGGTGTTGAGTCACTTAAGCGTTCTCTTGCTCTCTCTGGCACCTACCGTGATCTGCTGGGCAAAATTAGTTCGGCAGACAATCAAGATCAACTCGATGACATCTACCACGAGCTTCAAATTGAAAAGGACGTTTACCAACAGCGCGCCCGACACCTACAAACTCTCTTTGATCAACGAGTTGAGCTTGTTAAAGCTCAATCTGCCAACCTCGAAGATCTTATCGACGAGGTTAAAAACCTAGAAGCAACCTCAACTGATGACCTTGATTTCTGATCTGAGTACTTCTGAGCGCAGCCTAGTTCTGCTGCGCGTAACTAAGAGTCTTTCTAGTCCGTACAAAACTAAGCCGAGGAAGTCTCCGCTAACAGCCTTCATTAATTACATCAAAAACATCTTCGACTAATGAACGACACTCTTTTCTCCAACCTCCAGACTTTCCGCGCATCCCTCAACACTAGCTTTCTCGAGCGCGACGACGTTATCGACGGGCTACTCGCTTCCCTGATAACTAAACAAAACAGCTTCCTCTTTGGCCTACCTGGTACTGGTAAGTCGGAGCTTGTAAGGGCTGTCTCAAACGGATTCAAAGGCTCAAAGTTCTTTGGTTACCTTTTGTCGCCCACGACAGATCCCTCTGAGTTATTCGGACCTGTAGCCGTATCCAAGCTTCTTAAAGACGAGTACGTGCGCGACGTTAAGGGATACCTACCGAGCGCCAACATCGCTTTCTTGGACGAGCTGTTTAGAGGTAGCTCTGCTGTTCTTAACTCGCTTCTGACTGTACTCAACGAAAGGATTTTCAATAACGGGCGCGAGGTGATCCAGACACCGATTCAATCGATTGTTGCTGCGACTAACAGTTTTCCTCAGGAAGAGTCACTGCAAGCTTTCTGCGATCGATTTCTATTCCGTCCGACAGTCGATCTCCTCAAGAAGCCTGCATCAAAGCGCACGCTCGATGCGTGGGCTCTTGGCATCAAACAAAGACCAGCTGTTGAGTCAAACCTAACCTTCGAAGATCTTGAGGCACTTCAGAACGAAGTCACCTCAGTCACAGCGAGCGAAGAGTTCTTGGACTCGTTTACTCAAGTGATCGATCTCCTCGCTTCTAGAGGTATAACAATCAGCGATCGCCGCCGTGTGCAGATACTTAAGTTTCTGCGTGGCTGGGCAATCGTACAAGGAGACGATGAGCTGTATCCAGAGCACCTGCACCGATCCCTCGTTCACATCGTCTACCAAACACAAGACGATGTACAAGTTATCAAAGAGGTGCTAGAGCAAGCTGTGCCTACAGCAGAGAAACTGCTTGAGAGTATCAAGCGAGCCCACAACGGAATTCTTACCGAGTACCACGCTGTTCACTCACAAGAATCTAAAAGCGTCGATGACCTTAACCGACTCGTGGGTAAGCTCCGTAAGATGCACCGTGATCTCGGTACGTTAGCTAACAAACTAGATAACATCCTCGAATCAGGTCAGTATCGGATCTCCGCAAACGCACGCCAGCAAGCTACCAAACTTGCTCAATCGATTGAATCTTCATCACAGTCAGTAGCAAACTCAATCTCCAACGTCTCGTCATGAACATCAACAACGAATTTGTTCGCCTCATCAACAACGAGCCACTCGTTCTAGCAGTCTCTCCTCTCTCTGATTTCCTGTGGGATGACTTCGTGAGGGATGCTCGTCCGATCGTTAAGTACATCGAAGACAGGTACAACATCCGTCAGCTCTCCCGTTTTGGGAAAGAACTCTTCGACTTCCTGTACAACGGCGGCCAAGTAACTACGGTCATCAGTTTCGACGAAGCAGAAGCCTACTTTCGGGCTAAGCAAAATGGCGAAAACGTCGCTTTTCCGAAGGGGTACAAACCCGAGAACTCTTTCTGGGTCAACTTGTTTGTTCAGGTTTGTGAGTCACCTGTGTGGCCACGGCTCGTCGCTCTCTCAGTTGGCGATCAATTCACGGCTGGCAACAACGCCGTAAACGTCTTGAACGAGCTGAGTGAAGTGATTGAAGCTCAGATTGAGCAAGGCTCTCTCGATGCTGAGACACTGGCCAGTGCCGGGCAGCAACTTCAGGATATTAGAGAGCAGTTCATGGAGGCTAAGAAGGAGGGCGACAACGCCAAAGCTGCTGAATTGCGCCAGAAAGGTAAGGAGCTCGGGCAACAAATAGAACAGACTCTGCAGCAAGCCGGAGAGGCAATCCAGCCTCAGGTCGACAAAGCAGTTGATCGGGCTCACCAAGCTGCCAAGGACACCCAGGAAGCTATGGCACAGCTCGCTGGTTCAGAAGCAGGTAAGGGTGTCGCACTTAACGATGTAGATCAAAAGCGGAAGCTTGCGCGAAAACTGAGCAACAACCCTAGCCTCAAAGCACTTGTGCGGAAACTGGGAGCACTAAGACAGGCGTGGGCCGACCGTAAACGTGCACGAAAATCACAGGCAAGCTACAGCGATATTGTCGGAGCTAAATTCTCGGACGAAGTTATCAAAGCTTTCCCAGCAGAGGTGGCTTTAGCCGCCACAAAACAAGGCCGGGCTCTTTTCGCGCTGAAATACAGTCAGAAAACTCTCCTCACCAAAGACTATGAGGCGAAAATTAAAGAGCTCGATAAAGGTCCTGTAGTTCTCTATATAGATATAAGTGGCTCGATGGCTGGTGAGTCCGAGCTGTGGTCTAAAGCTATTGCCTACGTTGTTGCTGAGGAGTGTTTAAAACAAAATCGTGCTATGCACATCCACCTGTTTGATACAGTGATTCAAAAAAGTATTCATCTCGATAAAGACAGAGCCAACAATGAACGACTCCTCGATTTCGTTCTCGGCTGGACTACTAAAGGCGGAACGTCTTTCTGTTCTGTAATCGACCACGCGCTGACCAAGATCAACTTTGTTGAAAAGGCTGACATTTTGATGATTACTGACGGTAACGCGGAGGTGTCCGATCCGTTTATCAGACGTCTGAACGCCTTCAAGCAGGACAATGGTGTCCAGTGGAACAGCTTCTGTATCGGAAAGCAAGCCCGTGTACTCAAAGAGTTCAGTGACTATGTGCACACTGTAGAACCCTCAGACAATCCAGGGAGTGCAGAACTGTTTCAAGATGTACTTCTTTAGAGGCGCAAACCGAATTACCAAACTTAAATTGAGGGGTAGTCGCTACCCCTTTAATGAACAGACAAGCGGAGGCGGCGGCAATCAGGAGACTTGAGGCGGAGTACACCCCGGCGACAGAACGGTTTGAACTGGAAGACTGGATTGCTGGACAGCTGTTTGATACGTATCACGATATCCACGAGGGTCATTCCATACTCTTCAGGTTCCGTGAAGCTGTTCTTTTGTATGTGCCGACAACCGAACTAATAAACGTAACCGTGCTCGTCGGCAAAAACGTCGTTGAACATTGTGTGCTCCTGAGTCAGTTCCTCCAGAAAAACTACGGCGTGTCACGGCTAGGCAATAAGGCCGACATCGAAATGGCACTCATGTTGAGCGAACACGACTTTGAGTTGATGGCTATGCAGATAGTAGAAGATCTTGTAACTTGGTATGACAAGGTGAGTTGTGTGAAGGACGTA
>Ga0070745_1000407_pt1 | contig 26529 bp, 30 predicted proteins | sample VirMetDEL_Mar_4_FD_77438 | JGI IMG/M metagenome (GOLD analysis project Ga0070745, IMG submission 77438) | Aqueous microbial communities from the Delaware River and Bay under freshwater to marine salinity gradient to study organic matter... | ecosystem: Environmental > Aquatic > Marine > Coastal ...
ATCACGATGGTCTCGTTCCACGAGGAGGAGAAGTGATGGGCGATCTGTTCAACACCGTGATGGCCGCTCTTGCGCAACCGCGCAAGGGCATCTCCATGTATCAGTCGCACAAGTATTCCGAGGCTTCACGCAGGATGTGTCAGCAAGGTTTGATTGGTACGCAGAAGTTCACCGTCTGCAACAGTTTGCTTGAGCATGCAGTGCTTGCCAGTTTCTGCAAGCCCAAAGCACTCGTAGACATGTGTGAGTTGGCTGTCCCACCTTTCCGCAACATGTGGATTGAGTGGGACGAGAAGCACCGCATGGAGTTGTTGCGTCACCATGGCACTAAGTTGGGCTACTTTGACAACGGCTTTGAGTGGACGCCAGACACATGGGCAGACGAGGTGGGCTATCACATCTGGGATGACCCACCCATGCCGCACTTCTGCTACTCGCAATACTCGTTGAATGAGGGCCAGATACTTGTGCCACCTATGTCGTTCTCGATGGTGAACGAGGGTGACATGGATGCGCGTAACTCTGACCACTTCACGACAGCGGGTAAAGTTGTGCCGCCTACGCTTGAAGAGGTGCGCAGACAACAGCGTAGGTTTGGCAAGGTTCTGCTGAGTTCGCCATATGCGGAGAAGCACAAGGGCGATGCCAGTTTGGAGACGCTGTACTTCCGCATGAACCCAAGCATCTCGAACGCAGGGAACATGATTTTGCCAAGACAACTGGCGCGTGACCCTGAGATGCGCATGCAGTTGGCAGACCAGAGTGCCAAGGCATATGCGGGTGACATGCGCTTCCTGATTACCGTGCTTGCACTGGTGAATTACCCGCACACAATCATCGAACGCAAGGTCGAGAGGGGGCCAACACGGATTGCCTATGGCAGACGCGTGCCTCGCAATGAGTTGCGTGTGTTGGAGATTGACCTGCCAAAGCCAAGAGGGACTACGCGATACGAGCGTATGTTCAAGGGTGGCGGCGGCAAGAAGCGTCGACATGTCAGACGTGGGCATTGGCGTCGGTACAGACGCAAGGATGGCACTGTGACTACGCAGTGGATCGAAGAGCAATGGGTGGGAAGTGCCGAGGTTGGCACGATCACTCACGACTATGAACTCAAAAGCAAAGGAGCGAAGTAATGAGCGCGATTGATAACGTGATGGTTTTCTGGGACGTGATGTCCACAGACGAGAAGAAAGAACTAATCCTACGCATTGGCGAGAAGGCACTCGAAGAAGGTATCGTGAACGCAGACGATATTAAGCCAGTGGGTGGCAAGAAGAAGCGGAAGAGTTCCTACAAGCCGTTCTGGATCAAGACTGCGGAGCGTATCGACCCCACGAAGAAGGGCATGTTCCGCGTCGAGGGCAACTGGGTGAACGATGTGCAGAGAGACGTGGCCGAGGGCAACCTCGTGATCATTGGCACGAAAGCACCCAAACATTATTGGGTTGGCAAGCGTCAAGATGGTGCGAACATGGACTTGATCAACGGTCTGGCAGTCGAGAACATCGCATATGTGACAGACGCCGACAACTTCTCTGGTATTGAGACCGCACTCGAAAATGCACTTGCGGCGTGAGTGATTACGTCGTAAGGTGTATAGTGTGTTATACACAAAGGGTAGAAAAATGTTTCACAAAAAAGAAGAAAACAGAATGTCTTACCAACGATGGGTAGATGTTTTGTGTTATGGGGTCAGGTGTATTCCGCGTTATGGCCTCAGGTCTCGCGCACATGCGCACCTGACAACTACGCGTGACCACAACTCATTCTGTCTATTCCGTCAAGGAGTTTTGTTTTCTGGTGTACATATCAACCTAGACAACGACTGGGCTAACGCGCCACCCCTTGAATGTGTTGCTAATCTTAGATCGACAAACGAAGCAACCAGTAAGGGATACAATGGAAAATCAACTGGATCGGATCGAGTGGAAGCTCGACCAAATACTTGGTGCGTTAATGGCGAAAGCCTACGACGCGCCTACAAAAGGCGAAGCCTCGCCAACGGAAACCTCGAACCACCAAGCGCAAATGCCGCAACTTACAACCAAGCAACATGCGGCATTGCAAATGTTGCTAAGAGGAGCCGACAACGCAGAGATTGCGGAGCGGTTCAACGTCAGCCCGAACACAGCCAAGATTTACGTGCGTGGCATAGCCAAGAAATTGGGTGTGAGTACGCGTGCGCAGATCGTGGTGCGTCTGTTGGACGTGTTCAATGACCTCGATGACAACAGTTATCGGGCAATGACTGGCGGTTTGCCGAAGGATTGGGACGCGACTTATGTGCATCCCGACCCATTCGCAAGACTTTACAGAGTAGAGAGAGAGGAAAATGACACTTGAACTAAGACTACGAAACGATGTCTGGCAGGTATGCGGCACAGTCGTGAAGCCAGATGGCGTGAAGGTTCGTGTGCGTAAGACTACGGGATACACGAAGCATCAGAAGCAATACGCGTCTGCCGCTTTGTCCCGCATTCTTCTGGACACAATGAATGGGGTTGCGGAAGTCGAGAACGATGCCGCAACCCTCGAAGATGCAATCAACCAATATCTTTCCCGACCAAATCCGCCGGGGGAGACAGACGTCAGCATCCTAAATCGTCTGGGCAAACTGCAAGGTAAGACGCCGTTGGCTCGGCTCAAGACCAATGACCTGTACTCTTACGTGACTGGGCGTGGGAACAGTGCAGGTACGGTTGCGCGTGAGATGAATACGATCAACGCCATGCTGAAACATGCGCGTGAGATTGGATTGGATGCGCCCGACATTACGTTGAAGCGTCCGTCTGTGGATGATGCCAGAAGCAGGTGGCTGACTGAGGACGAGAGAGATCGCCTGATTGCGGCATGTTCGCCTGAGATTAAGGGACTGGTGACGTTCCTGTTTTATACAGGCGCACGGATTGGCGAGGCGTTCGCTTTAACTTGGCCAGAAGTGAGGGACAGACAGGCGTTCTTTACTTCCTACAAGGGCAAGATGCGCAAGAAACGTGTGAGAGGCGTGCCGCTTACACCGATTGCGTTGAGTGCAATGGGTTCGCCGACAGGCGACTACGTTTTCACGGCTCCGAATGGAGCGCAGTGGGACAGACGCAAGTTCTATGACTACTTCACGGTGGCATGTGATCGTGCAGGGATTGCAGATTTCACGCCGCATGACTGTAGGCATACGTTTGCGTCACATCTGGTGCAGAAAGGTGCCAGTTTGAGGGCGGTGGCAGACCTGCTTGGTCATACGTCACTGGCCATGGTGATGAGGTACAGCCATCTGGCACAAAATCACTTGAGTGACACCGTCAACCTCTTGGGTGGTGGTGGCACAGACGGAACACACGGTTCCGTAAGTTACTTGAGGGCAGTGTAAACTGTAACCCTTGGTAAGGGTGAGGTCGAGAGTTCAATCCTCTCTCACAGCACCATCCTTCACCCTTCCAAGCCTCAAGTTTAGTGGCAGACACCCAACGTGTTTCACGTGAAACGTCTGCCGCGCCTTCGTGGTGTGTTGGTGTCACGTTCTTTGCACACATTGGCACACTAAAAGATAACTTGTATCGTCTATAAGACACCTGTAGAGTGTTATTGAGGAGTGAGATATGAAACAGAAACTAAGCATTATTGGAAAGATCGAACCGCCGTTCACAGATGTGGACTACCGAGAAATAGATGTTCTTTGTGAGAAGCTGATCGAGACTTGTCAGCTTATGCAGAACAGAACTGCAAGCGTGTACGCAAAGAACACCGCCAGTGACATCATTGATGTGTTGGTGGACATCAAAGTTGACGTTCAAGAGCATGGGAAAAAGCATGCGAAGAAGATGGACGATGATGGATTTGTAACCCTAGACAAGGAGCAGACACATGGCAGAGCCTAATTTAATTAAAGTTGCAGACGTTTATGTCGTGCAACAAGACGAACAGTTTGTTGGCGTTGAGGTCGGTTTTACTGACGCAGTACGCAACAAGCGTGGGGCGGCAACGTCCCTCGACTTCATGAGGAATGCGTTGAGCAACAGCGGATGGATAGCACAGACAATCATGAGAGTTGAGGACAAGGAAGACGATGCACAGGCTAACGCACAACCAGAAGACAGTGGCAGTGAAGATACTCAAACACCTCCACAGCCAACCAAACGAGCAAAGACAAAGCCAACAGCAGATAGCTGATGCCGTTGGTATGTCACAGTCGCAAGTGAGTAGGTATCTCAAGATATTTGATTACCTGCAAATCACAGACAACGTCGACAAGACCTACAAAGTTGGGTCGAAAGCAGACAAGTATCTGGCATATTGGGCCGTTTACTTCATGGAGCGAGGGGAAAAGAAAAACTAGAGCATGTTGTTGCGATACATGTAACCCCAGACAACGAGGCCACAGACGAGAACAATGCCGAAGACAACGGCACACCAAAGTGCGATGGCCTCGATTGTTTCTTGACGTTGTTTCTTGGCCGCACGTTCTGCGGCCTTTCTTTCTTCACGGATTTGACCGCGCAGACGTATGAGTTCTTGCCATGCGGAGAGACCGCGCGTGTATATTATGATTTCGCGCAAGTTGTGTTCCATGTCCTGCGCCTGTTGCTTTTGCATGAATGTGTCGAGGGCTTCCTCGTTCACAGAGCGGAACGGACTGCTTTTCTTTTTGTTGTGTTGGTTCTTGACGTCGTCGATGGCGTCAAACATCTTCCCGATTTCTTTGCCGAGAGATGCTATCTCCTTACCTGCTGAGACACCTGCCTTGATCGCACTGAATGCGGCCACGGCTGTCGTGATCGGCTCCATTAGACAACCCCTTGAACAATATGTCCCAAGTTTAACAAAGGGAGTTGGTCAAGGTCGTCCTACGACATGCGTTTCCACATGGGGACGCAGACCGCACGTGCGTTGTCTTGGCGTTCGTGGTTAAAGGCTTGCGCCATTTCGATGCACTGTTCGAGCGTGAGGTCTTCGTAGATGGGTGGCGCGGCTTGAAACACCCCCGCCTGTATAATAACCATTATAACGAAGGTGTATGTGAACATCGCCGCCTCCTACTTTCCTATGCCATAGAAAGACTTTTCCCATTCCTTGTGCCGCTTCAGTGGTTCGCGGACGTATGGAAGCAACCAAGCCAGACGTAAGATTGTCCAGTTGATTAGGTTCCATGGGAAATATAGGGGGCGCATTGTATCCATGAACAAGACGACACGGAGTTCGTCTGTCTCATTGTGCGCCTCGTGCATGTAGGTGTCGTCAAAGTATACGACTTCTCCATTGCGCCAATAATATGGACGACCTGCAACACGGATGTGACAACGCCCTTCACGTGGAATTATGACACCCATGTGTGCGCGGAGTATCCCAGACCATGGCCCCTCATGCGGTGGTAGGGATTTGCGAGGGCCAAGGATTGATAAGTATGCGGAGCATATGATGGGATGCTTGTCGATGATCGCCATCGTCTTGGGCATCTGCTCTATGTTGCGCTTGAAGCGAATACCCGCCGCCTTGAGGAAGAACATCTTCCACCTGTCGTCGTTAGAAAGGTCTAGTTGGTCGGGGCTGATCTCTTGGAATGGCGTTAGTTCGTCGTAGCGTTCAAGGACTTTCTCCACCTCGGCCCGTATCTCTGGATAAGCGGCCTCTAAGTCTGCGGTTGCAGGAAGTAAAGTCTTGTCAAAGAATGGTTGGTCGCCGATGCGACACCTGCGTCTGAAGTGTGGTTTGAGTGTTCGCTCTAGCCAATCTTGGAAGGCCATCTACTATCCTAACTTTAGAAACGGTACGGAAAAGCGTACACCTTGAGATTTGAATGGGTCGGGCGTCGAGTACGCGTCCATGGTTACTGTCTGTGTGACGACAGGCGCAGACGTCTGGGTGAGTTTGCGTCGGCTGTCTCGGTATGGATTGTCTTGCATCATGTAAGCACTGTAGCTACGAGCGACGTTCTCGTTCGTACTGTTGTCAGAACTCTCATTCATCTCGTCTGAGGCGTCAGCGTTATGTCCGTCTTCCTCGGTGGTGGCGTCCTCAGACGCCGACACCGTCGAGGGTGCGTCACGATCTGGTGTGCTTTCGTTTAGGATTGCGGATGCGAGTGTAGTGATCTCGCCATCTTCTTCTGGATTGCCAGATATTGTAGAGACTGGTGTGTATTGAACGGAATTGCTTACGCCAGTTCCGTTTCCTGATCTGTCGTTGTGACCTGCAAATTCTATATGCCAAGGCTCCCAATCCATGCGGAAGTTTAGTCCATAGCGTGCGGCATTAGCGTGCGCCCACGCTTGCGCGGCTTCGTTGCCGTAAGATAAGTCTGCGGCATCGCCATGATTGTGTTGTGACCTGCCGGGAGGGGCGACCCATCTCCGGGCGGCGGCTTCTGAACCGTACCTCTCGACAGCGTTGGCGAATAGTTCGGCCTGTCTGTCTGTGGAGCGGTAGCCAGAATTGATTTGGATGTTATGTCCTGCTGACTGGGCGTCTTCGAGGAAGCGTGCCAAAGCACCGCCCATATCATCATTGAAGTTTAAGTGTTCGTCGCCTCTGCCAGACGACAAGAATGGGGAGAGTGTTTCGCTGAAGCTCATTTTTTCTTCCAGCTAATACGCGCTGGCCCCTTCTTTTTCTTTGACGCACTGGTGCATTGCGCTTTCGTTGGGCGGCACGCAGGGTAAGGGCGTTTGCTTCCACCCTTCGCAGACTTACGTCCGCATGGCTTGCCTGTCTTGCAGTCGATCCAACCCTTGCCGTTGTTGCGGCTGAACCACTTCTTCAGGCTATCGCTTTTTGCTTTTGCCACTGTTACCCCAATTCTTTGCGCCAACTTTGCGGCACTTCACGAGTGCGCCAGACGCGTATGCACTTGGCCATTTCGTGTAGCGCGACTTGACCTTGTGGTAACAGGCGTCACGCTTTGGCTTTTTTGCTGACTTTTTTGCCATTGTTACCACGCAAAACACATGGGCAAGACGCGTGTTGCATGTTGCCCGTCTGTGTTTTTCTTCCTAATGCACGAACACGTGCGGTTGCTTGTGCCATTACCGTCTCCGAATGGTGCGAGTGCGCTGTCCAAACTTGGGTTGCTTGGTCTGTGCTGTGCGGCCAAACTGTGATGGCATGTTAGACATCGCACGGTATGGGTTCGCCGCGCGGATAACGCGGTTGCCCATGGATGGGCCTTGTGTTCCAAAGATTACACCTCTGTTCTTCTTAATCATTTTTTAATGCTCCGCTTCTTCGCCTTCGATCCTGCGTTGGAGGGCCGCTTCTTCGCGGCCTTGTTGGGCTTTCGCATCGACTTTTTCATTCCACGCATCGAATATCTCCTTGCGTTTGTTGATGTACACCATGTCTTCATGCGGAAATTTGTTGTAGTACGCAGTCTCCCGCAGGTGTTCTGATGCTTCGATCAGATGACTGTATGATTGCACAAGAAGTAGGGCGTAGTCGTCCGCACCATTGCCAGAAAACTCTGGAGTTAGTGGGTCTTCTGGACTGTCTGGATGAAAGCCCATGATCCAGACGCCGAAATGATTTTCGTTCTGGTCTGCGATCCACTGGTCAAATTCATCCGCCGTCATCTCATCGAAGTTCGTCCAAGCCACGATGTGAAGAAGCTCGTCTGTGGGTGGGTGGAATGCTTTGATCTCGGCGACGGTCTCGATCTCTGGTGTGACGTGGATCATCACGCAGTTCTTCATCCATGCCATGCGTGCGTATGGGCAAGGTGGTAGACCGCCGAAGAGTGGTGAGGGTTTCTCAAGGATGTCCTCAGACCACATCTGTATTTCTTGCGCGATCAGGACAGAGGCTTTGTCCCACGCTTCCACGCTACGAGTACCTTCCGTTTGCCACGCCATACTGGGTTTGCCCTATGCCATAAATGTGATGGAAATATTGCGGCATGCCCCCGTCCACGGGGAGCATGACGCTCCTTCGTCTGTCCATAAACTCTAAGCCTACCGCCCCAGTATTCGGATGGGTCAGAGAGTTGGATGACCATTGTTAGTTTACGTTCTGCGACTTGGTCAGCACCGTTGTCTGTGTGCGTGCCATAGAAATTACCGAAGCCGTACTCAAGATATTGTAGGGTTTCGAGTTCGCCGTCGATGTTGAAGCGCAGAGTTCTTTTGTTTACGTCGTCGAACAGACGCTCGACACGAGAGTAGAGCCAATCATTTGGCCCGTCACGTCTGAGCCAAGCCATCTTGCAGTTGCGAGAGAGCCTGCTGATTACGCTTTTGCCATCAATGACAGACGCAATAGATACCGTCTCTTGATCGCATAGTTGTTGGATTTTATCGCACTCGTCTGGGTCGAATGCTGGGAGAGAGAACCAGTTGTTTATGTGCATCAACACTTCCACCGTCTGCGTGCGGCGCAGATACGTTTCTTTGGTGTCTTCGAGCAGTTGATGTTGTGCATCTTCATCTGTCCTGCTGATCGAGAACAGTAAGATGTACGACGCTTGCCGCCAGACGGTTGTGGTGCCTTGAGTTTGGAGCCGCACGCTTTGTTATATTTCGCCCTACCCTTGGCCGTAAGACCTGCGCCCTGCGATGCGGGTTTCTTTTCGCCCCGCCCGACAGACAGACTTACGTTGCAACGCTTTTTTTTCTTTGCGGCCATGGGTTGCTCCTACTTCTTGGTTAATCCCTCATGCCGCAAGTATGCCAAATAAAAGCGGAGGAAGTCGTCCAGTCTGAGTAAGACGAGACTGTCCCCAGTTTTCATTCTTGATTTGCGATTGATGACGACAGGACAGCTTTCTGATTTGGTCTTGTCGATATTAGTTTCTGCTTGTCGCAGTGCCTCGTGGAAGTTCAGACGCTCCACTCTCTTGGCTTCGATGAATAGTTCGGGAGTGCCGAGTATGTCTGCACCGCCAGCCATTCCGACTTTGCCGCCGCCAGACAGAGGTGCGCGAAACGATTGCAGACCAGTCGCTTGATTGATGTACGCCGCTAGTTCACGTTCGTACTTGTCACCCTTTTGTTTGCTTCCACGCCCACCACTCAATCTTCATATCCCATATCTTTGCGACATGGTTTGCAGAAGAACCAATTCTTGGGCCGCTTGTGTGTGTCCCCGCATGACATGCACGGACGTGTCCATTGTTTTTCCTCAAAGTCACGTCGGACTTGATACTTCGCTCCATCAAATTCTTGAAGACCTTCTCGGACGAGAATACGCTTCAGTGTGTCGACGCAACATCCTATACGACGTGCCATCTCTGAGTATGGTTCTGTGTTGTGGTTCTCTCGGAGCCAAGTCAAGTCCGCGTCTGACACGCGAACATTTCTCGGCATTTGAAATCTCCAAATATATTTTACCTGCGTCTAAAATGTAATACGCGTCAAGAAATTATGCAACACCTTTAATAACTTTAGGTGTCTGTGTGACACCTGTTGACTTATGCAGTCAAGATTGATAAAACTCTAGGCGTTGAGTTTGCGACGCCCCCGGTTTCCGGGGTCGTCGGGAATAAAACGAAACGACTGGAAACGCCAACGGCGTTGGGTGGAGAGTTTTATCACTTTCCGACAATCAGTAAACAAATCAATGAATTAGACTATGACAGACGACAAGGATCGTGAAGAAAAAATACGCCGCAACCGTGAGAAATACCCAGAGATTGCGGCGTTAGTAGATGAAGTCAGGAAATATTTTCCCGAAGCGAAGGTAACTTCTATTCGGAAGTTGACACCTCAAGAACAGGAGCAGAGGCGTCAAGTTCTAACCAGTCGCGAACAAGGCGTAAGGGTCTGGCCAACTTCTGAGCGATGACGTCTGGGTCGTGACCATCTAATGCCATGTCTTTCGCACGTTGCTTGGTTGATCTGCTCGACACAACAATCTTCTCGTCTGTGATGTTGTGCGCCGCGTATCCAACCCACTGCACACGATCATGTAGGTCAGTCCATTCTCGGACTTTGCCATACCGTATCTCCATCACCATGTATAAGCGATAGTCAGACGGTAGCTTTGCTTGTAGCTGTGGCCAGATTGGGTGGTCATAGTTGCCATCGTACAGACCTGCGTTCTGTTTGGCTGTGTCCTCGTCATCAAAGACCTGCGCCACTCTGATCTGTGTCTCCAGCACAGTAAGCTGGTTTGTTGAACCCGCCTCTCGGCCAATGCCACTTTCAGATGGCTTGTTGCTGTGGTGGATCATGATCACAGACAGGCCAGAGTTGCGAAGTTTGACTGCCAGCTTGTTGATTTTTGCCCACTCGTCTGCGGAGTTTTCAGCCAGACCGGGATACGCAGACCGAATGGTGTCGATCACAACCACGTCTGGCTCTGCAAACTCAATCCAACCTTGCAGTTCCATCAGCCCTTCACGTTGGTGGAGGTCGATTTCTTTCTTGTCTACGAAGGGTGTCCAGATGTTGAGGCGGTCTTGTGTGTCGCCATGTATCTGCCGCATTTCGATTAGGCGTCTGGCGATTGTCGACATGCCCATCTCGAAGTCGAGATACAAAACTCGTGCAGGTCTGCCGATTTCAAATGGCCCGAAATACTTTCGCCCTGCACATAGTGCGGACATCGCATGCTGAACAAAAAGTGATTTGCCATGGCCAGAGTAACCGAAGACCTGCACGATTGTATTAGCAGGTAGCCAAGGCTCAATCAAATAAGATTTGGCGTCACTCTCAGATAATAATTGCTCGGCATCAGCCATTTGGATGAGGCGTCTATCCCTCTTTTCCTCTTGCTGTTTCTCATGCACATAAGGCTTGTAAATATAGTCGCCATTATCATTGAAACGATCAGGATGGTTGCGTCGTTCGGACTGCTCCATTGACTGAACCGTCGCCTCGAACTCGCGCTCGTCCAGTTGATCTGCGAAGAACTCATTCATGAAGGCGTGTCCGCGCAGACGCAGGTCTGGGCCAAAGTAACCTTCCAATATGCTCTCGCTGATGTGCCGCATCACTCGTTCGTTGCGGCCATTGCTCATGCCAGACGGTATCTTCAGAGTGTTGGGGAAGTTGTCACGCACATACTTTGCTGTGCGATCCCACTCACTAACAAACTCATCAGGCTGTAAAGGCTCAACAGACGACAGGTCAAGCTCATCAAAATGAAAGTCCCCGTCTGGTCTTCTCTCTTGCAGACAAGGCTTCCAGTCTTCCCACATTGGGAACTCATCCCAGTCTATGTACTGAGGGTAATCCCAAATGTAGTTGTTTGATGGGGGAAGTAGCGCATAGCTACCGTCCCCACGGAAGTCGAGGCCGTTGATCTTTGGCCAATCTGCTCCCCGACTATTTATCCCTGCTCTCGGCCCACGCCGCACGCCATCACGCGGATGTTCAAAGTATAAGTGAACACCGCGCTTTGTTTTTACGCGGATGGGTGAACGCATACCCGCATCGAATGCGGCATGCAGTGCATCTTCGTTGTCACAATCGACAACCACCACGCCACTGATTGCACCAGTGACGATTGCTATGTCGTGGTCTGGCCACTTCGTCCACCATTCTTCCACCTCTTCCTCGGTGGGGTGTCTGTCTTGGTAATCACGCCATTTAATAGCGGGTCTCTTCCCTTCTGGCTTGATTGGAATGATGCTCCAACCACGATCCAGATATTCAAGAGCCGCATCCAATTTGGTCTTGGACATCTTCATCCTCTTCAAAGTATAGGTCTAAGTCTAGTTCTGGGTTCTCGGACTTGATTTTCTCCAAGACGACGCTCGACACATACTGTCTTGTAACCCACCCATAAGGCGCAGTGCGAACCACGCCCACGAGTTTAGCCACAGAAGATGCGCCGCCCAAATCATCTATAAGACGTTGGATGTTGAGCTTCGCTTGCATTCGATCTTTCCTTTTTTTCATTTGACACTTGCGTCAGTGTATAAGTTATACTACACCTATAGATGTTTGCAAGACGTCATTCGTAGTTGCTGACGTTATAACTAAAGGAGGTATGTATGCCTGAGACTGATAGCTGGTCTGTCTTCGCTGACACATCCAGCCCCCCGAAGTCGTCCGTCTCCGCTAATCGGCTTGAGCCATTAGCAGAAGAGTTCGACAGACTAACCAAAGAGCGTGACGCGCTCGATGAACGCATAGGCCAACTCGAAAATGAGATCGCCTACCTTTTCCCAGAGGAAGCGGGTGAGATTGCCCAATCCACAGACAGGTTCGAGGTCGTGGTTACACGATCTGAGCGTTGGACGTGGAACAAGGAAGCACTCGAAAAGCAGTTTGGGGAAGGACAACTGCCAGACCATGTGAAGCGTAGTCTGACCGTTGATAAGCGTAAGTTCCAAAAGCTACCGCAACATGAGCAAGAGCCTTTGCGATACGCGCTTACCCGAAAACTCGACCGACCAAAGATAAAGGTGATCCCAAATGTTTAAGACTATGAGTACATCGGACGTCGCACGCGACGAGCCGACCAAAACTTTGCTGTATGCACATCACGGCTACGGCAAGACCTATCAATGTCGCTACTACCAGAAGCGTTATGGCAAGGGATTGATCATATCTGGTGAAGCAGGGCTAAAGTCTATTGAAGACGTGGCCATTGATTACCTGCCCTTCTCCTCATGGGATGGCAAGCATAACCCAGACGACGGTGTCTATTCGTTCCGTGGTATCTGGAAGATGATTGACAGCCCTGAGTTCAAGGAAGCAGGGTTCAAGTGGATTGCAATCGACAGTCTGACTGAGATGTCTGAGCGTCTGATTGAACACTTGGAAAAGGAACACGAAGGGAACAAGAACGGTTTCCAACTGTGGGGTGATTACAACCGCATTATGTTGGGTGCCTTGAAGACCATTCGTGACCTGCCTTTGCATGTCTATGTGACGTGTCTGGCAAAAGAAGAGAAGGATGCAAATGACGTCACTCACTATTGGCCGTTGGTCAAGGGTGGCTCTGTATCCAAACACGTACCTGCCCTGTTCGACCACGTGCTTTGTGGTGTTCGAGTGACAGAAACGAATGACCAAGGGAAACCAAAGGTAACTCGGTACATTGTCACAGACGAAGTGTCTGGTTGGCATGGCAAAACACGTGATCCACGCAACCGTCTGAAGCCATTTGAGAAGTGCGAAGACGTAACAGAACTCTTAAACCGAATGGTCGGTGAGGAAGAAGGAGAAAGTAAATGAGTGATTGGAATGGTTTCGGGTCATTAGACCTGTCCAATGTAGAAGCCAGTGGTGGTAGCGCACGTCTGCAACCCGGCACATATACCGTGAAATGTTCGGAAGCAAAGGTCGAACAGATCGGTAGCACAAACAACCGCAAATTGGTTGCAGACTTTGTAGATGTAGATGGATCAGGCGACATCCGCGTGAACTTCAACATCCTGCACTCAAGCGATCAGGCGCAAGAGATTGGCAGACGTCAGTTGAAGTCGTTCTTGATTGCCGCAAATCACCCCAACCCAGACAAGCCGGGCGACGTTGATAAGCTGAAAGGTCTTCAGTGCAAGATCATCGTTGGCATGGGTAAGCCATGGAAGGGTGATGATGGCGTTGAGCGTCAGTCAAGTGAGGTCAAGAAGTTCATGGCTATGGCTGAAGCGGCGGCGTCTGCTGGCTCAAAGTCAGACGACATGGACGACGACATCCCTTTCTAAGCCATACAAAAAAAGGGGGGCGCAACGCCCCCCTAAATTGAGGGAAGCCATGAGCATAAAAGCTACCGAAGTTGTCTTCAAGATTGACGAAGGATATGACAGAAAAACCGAAGAGAGAGCGCGAGACTATATTGGGGCTTCGGGCATCGGACATCCCTGCGACGCCTACCAAGCCTACAGCCTACGCGGATTTCCCAACACTGAGCCAGACGCTCGCCTCAAGCGAATATTCCGCTTGGGCCACATCCTCGAAGACGAAGTCGTCAAAGACTTAAAGGAGAAGGCAGACGTTCGGGTCTGGGAAGTCGATGGTCTGACTGGTCGTCAGCACACATACGAAGAATGGAACGGTCATGTGGTCTGCCACATGGACGGACACATAGAACTAGATGATGGCGAACTGCGCGTCTTGGAGATCAAGTCCATGAACGACGCATCGTTTAAGAAATTTCAGAAGGACGGAGTGAAATACTCGCATCCACGTTACTTTGCACAGGTGCAAATGATGATGGGGATGTCTCAGATACATGAGACCTTCTTTATCGCTGTGAATAAAAACAACAGCGAATACCATGCGGAGATTGTAAAATATGATGAGTTTGAATTTGGACACATCAAGGATCGGATACAGACAGTGTTCGATGGAAACGCAAAAAAGATCAGCGTCGACAACTCAGACTGGCGTTGCCGAGGGTGTTTCAAATCAGACGTATGTTGGGGCGACCGTAGTGTTCCCAAGTTATGTCAGACCTGTAGCTTTTCCCGTCCAAAGCCAGACGGTGGATGGCATTGTAGCAAGCATGACAAGGACACCCTTAACCCTTGCGAAGATTACAAATTGTTTGAGCCATTACCGAAGGAGTAACTGGATGAAGCTAGAGGAGTTAAAGGAAAAACACGAGGCGATTGCAGAAAAGACCTCCACTCTTCTTGCCGAAATCGAAGCCAAGCAGAATGAAATCTTGTCGATTACTGAACGTCTGGATGAGATCAACATTCTGAAAGGTGAGGACATCAAAGCGCAGAAGGCACGAGCGAAAGAGAAACGTGCGCGTCTGCGTGATGAGATCACAGACCTGCGACATAATGTACGTCTGTTGGATGGGCAGAAAGAATGGCTAATGATCAAGGCGAAAGCTCTGGCAGGTGAACTATGAAGCGCGGCGAAATATTAGGCAAGGCTTCAGAATATGTTGATGGCCCAAGGGCAGACGACTACGGCGACGCGTTCGAGAACTTTGAGCGGATTGCTGAAGGATGGAATATTATTCTCAAGAACGCCTTGAATACGCACGGATATTTCACAGCATCACACGTCGCATTGATGATGGATTGGGTAAAGACAGCACGTCTATTGCACAACCTAGAAAGCGCAGACGGATGGATTGATAAGTGTGGATATAGCGCACTCGGTGGCGAGTGCGCTATGAAGAGCAGAGAGCGGAGTGATTACGCTAAGTCTCTAATTGAAAATGCGGCCCGTCCAAGAAAGGCCGACGACCCTGAGAGCGTCTGATGTCAACGTATTCCATCATCAACGCTTCACAAGTTCCCGCGTGATCCGTTAATTTCTTGTGCCATGCCGCTCCCCAAGTGAGTTCGCAACCAACTTCTTTGGCGGCAGACAAGAATGCGTCTGCAATCTCATCATACAAATTCAATTCCCAGACGCCATTTGAGCCAACATAGGCCATGGCGTCTATGGCGTGCGAGTATCCGTCTGCCTGTGGTAGATGGTAAGACTTCATTGTCTTTGACCTGCCAGTGCGGACATTCTCCTCCTGCTCGGCTACAGTTCTGGTGCCGCAAATAATTCCGAAGTCGATCTTAGTACGACCGATGGCCAGTTTGCAGACGTCCACGAGTTGTGGATGTACGCCTTCTAGTTTTGACAGACTGCGGTTAGATAGTTTGAAGCTCATTCTGACGCCCCTCCTATGTTGAAGTTTAGGTTCGGGTGATCAGGGTATTGAACAACAACTGGCCCCTCTGGGCATGTGTAGTGTATGTATGCGATAAGTGTTGCCGTGCCATCGCTTACTTTTTCTGGATCATCTATAGTAAACGTGTACGCAAATGTATCGACACGATTGTTTGCTGGCCCCATGAATGTAGTGATAGATGGGGTTACGTTATGAACAAGAAGTTCACTGTCTCGCACATTCAGTATGAAGTCATCGACGTTGCAGTCGTCGCGTAGCTTTACCCTTGCCACCTCAACTTTGAATGGCCCGTTAGATGGGCCGTCTGTAATATTGAAGTATTCAGGCGACCACTCAAGTATGGGGCGTTTAAGCCAACCAAACTTGTCTGCCGCTTGATACCCGCCAGCAATCAATGCGACACTGGCAGTAGCTATACCGATGTACGTTTTGATGCTGTCGATGTCCATTACTTGGCAACTCCTTTTGTCTTCTCGAATGTGCGCAGACCACCAAGGCCGAGCATGCCGAGCAACACAGTCATCAGGCTATCCATCTCAAACGATGGGAGATCACTCGGATGCAAGCCAGTTACGTTGAATGAAACAAGCGCAAACACTACGATGGGATGAATGATGAAATGGTATGCTAACGCGACCGCGCAGACCCATCCGACCATCGGCCTCCACCCCGCAACGAATATACTGCGGTGTGCGGCTTCAGCCTTGTTCGTTTCGATTTGACCCATCGCCGCTTCGTGCGCATGTTTTTCTGCCATGGTTGCGATTTCGTGAGCGAGTTTGGCTCTTTGGTCTTTGTCCTCGATGAACTTGTCGAGAAGGCCAGTGACTGGCCCGATCAGTGCTTGCAACATGTTGGTCTCCTTGTTTTCTGCTTCACTTCTCATGTCCGATCCAGACGGCAAACGCGCCTGTCATCGCGCCCGTGACCGTTGCTGTCAGGGCTGTCGCTTGTGAGGTCATCGCTTCAGGTGGAAGACCCATGAACCAATGGAGGACTTCAATGTACATCCACGTCATGACGCCCATCATAATTCTGGGCATCAACTTCCAAGCGAGAACTCTCTCCATCACTATCGTCATAAGCTACCTCAGTAGGACTTGTTCCAACTGCCCTGCCAGCCGCCTGAATTGCCGCTGTTAGGCTCGCCTGCGGCGGCATCCACTAAGCCCTCACGGAAGCGTCTGTTGCCTCCAAGGACTGGGATACGCGTCGCAACTTCGCGCATTGCAGACCGCTCTTTTGCGTTGCTGTTGTCGCCCTCATCGAAGATGCCTGCGGCTACCTGCATTGTTGCGTTGCCAAGACCGAAGGATGGGCCAAGAACTGTCGACCACATACGCTGTTGTCCGTATGCGCCGTTATCGACTTGGCTGACTGCTGAGTGAATGACGTCACCGAGTAGACCAAGGCCACCCATCACCATCATACTTTCAACATACCAACCCATGAAGTCGTTCTCGCCGCCATGAACTTTCTCGTCATAGCCAAGTGCTTTGAGCAGGTTACGTTTACGCAATTCAGAACTACGCTCGTCTTCACCGCCGCGTTGTTGAATGATGTCTTTCGCTGTCAGTGTTGCCGCACCAAAGAGTGGGCCAACAGACGCCAGATAAGCCAGTGGTTTGAGGTTGCCTTTGTTGGCTTCGCTCAAGACGTGACCAGTCAGACGTGACATCATCAACGGGAACGACTTCAACTGGAAGACCAGTGCGCCGATTGGCGTCTGCGCCCACAGTGGGATGTCGTTCGGGTTTGGCTGGAAGATTGCGTCGTCTGCAAACTTAATGATCGCCATGCGCAGGCCGTCTTCTTCCATGATAGACGGATCAATCATCTCTCCTGCTCGTTTTGCACCGGGCAAGAACTCAGACAGACCGTAGTTTTTCAGGAAGCGGTGTGCAGTTTTGTACTGCGCAGACTGCTGTGCGTATGGGACACCTTCCTTGAACGTATCACGCGCCTTCATCTGCATGGTGCGGAAGGCTTCGTAGCCAGTCGCGCCTGCAATCATGCGGTTCATGTCTGTCCAAGGTGTCAGCAATGTAGCGTTGAAGAAGGCATGCGATGCCTTATTGTCTGGCGCACCGTACATGTGAACCATGCGCTCGTGAACAATGTTCTCCATCGCAACACCCACGTTGCGGATCATCTCTCTATAGTGCGGGTCTCTCAAGTTCTTGACGCCAGTTGCCCAAGATTTGAAAGAGCCAGAGCGGATAATTGGAAGCCCCAAGTCACCGATAGATGTCAGCGTCGTAAAGCCAAGAAGCGATACGTTGTTGAACATCCGAACCCCACGAGAGACACGCATTGCCGTCTTGTTGGTTCCGCGCATCGGCTTCTTCAGCAAGACTGACATCGCATCTTCGACGTAACGCAAGCCTTCGTCTGTATCTACAGAGCCGGGTTTACCTTTGAAGTCTGCAAGTGCGCCAACGATTGCGTCTACACGCTTCTCGTATACTGGGTTCACACGGCCAGACGTGTCGAGTGGCGCAATGTCCATCAGCATCTGACGCGCACCAGACGGGCCAGATGTTTGCGCAACTTCAATCAGCGTATCAGCAAATGCTGATGCTTCTTGCGCCGCGCCTTGGAATGGCATGCGGATTGTGTCGACCAGCGTCGCCACCTCGCGTCTGCCTTGCGGGTTCATTGCGGTGATGTCGTACTCGAACTGCTTATTCTTGGTAAGTAGATCGACGATGCCCTGCTTACCTTCGTTTGCGACCATCAGGTAATCAGACACAGCGTGGCTGTTTACACCGAAGCGTTTCGCAGACGTTAGGCGGCGTGAGCTACCCTCAAAATACTTGACCAAGAGACCTTCGAGGTTGCTTTCCAAGAATGGCTCAAGTTCTTTGAGCATATCTGGATACTTTTCGAGTTCGATAATCCGTGAGTAGTCGACGTTCTCGAAGGTTGAGTTCTTTGTAGTTCCCTTAACTGGGATGAAGATGCCATCATCTGCCTCATCCAACAGCTTGAGCATGACGCCTTCCGCAAATGCGGTTGCCTGCTCGTCTGTGAAGTCTTGGCCAAACTCTAGCTTCTCGCGCATATAGTAGCGACGCATCTTCTCGACAAACTCGTCGCGGTTTTTGGCAATCTTCTTCTGATCCCAGACCTGCGGCAAGTAGTTCGGGCCACGGTCGCCGACATGGTAGCCCTCTTTGATCAGTTCCATGCGCTCGTTTGCGAGGTTCGCGCGGATTTGCTTGTAGATCACGCGCTCGTCTGCACTCAGTGCTTTCTCTTGACGTGACCCATCACCGTAGCGCAGTGCCTTAACAATACGGCTGTGCGACTTCGGCTGATCCTGACCAATGCTTGATGTCGAGCGACGGAAGTGTCCGCGCAAGATGCCGTCACTATCTGGCAGTCTGGATAGACGGTCAAATACAGGCATAATCTTCTTGGCGAAGCGTTGGTTCAGATCAGGGAAGTGTTCCTTGTACCTGTCACCAAGCCAGTTCATGCCCATATTCTTCATGCGTTGCGATGAACGCTCGAAGTATTTGAATGGGCCAGACTTACGGACTGCCGCTTCTTCTTGCACAGACATGTCACGCTTGCGAAGCATTGACATGATCGCACCTGTCATAGTGCTGTTTGTACCTTCTTGCTCTAGCAGTTCGCCGAATTGTCCAACTGGGATGTCGTTGATGCTCTCAATGCTTTCATCCATCAGAGCCATTGTGACGTCGCCGTTCACTCCGCGAGGAATGATGCGCTCTTTCTCAACGATGTTGTTGTAGACCATCTCGTCGTTGATGTCGAAGTAGTCTGCGTCAACATGCTTGGCCTGCTCCGGGTTGAACAAGATAACGCTGGTGTGCGTTACAGACGATGCCCGGTAGGTGTCTGCATTCTGCATCAGGTCTTCGCCAGACGACAGAGTATTGCGGTGTGTTGTGATCATTCCGTCATGACCAAGATCGTCGAGGAACCCAGTCAGTTCTTCCTGCGCCGCAACTCGGTTGCGGCCAGACTTCATGATTGAGTTCACCAGTTCGCGATACGCGACTGTCCCTTCAACATCCTTATCTAGCAGTGCGTCTGATAGGTGCTTGAATGTGCGCTCGTTGTAGTTACCGACTTCGTTCATCCGACCCATGATCGCTTTAATCGTTGGGTGGTTCAGGTTGTAGACGGTGGTTGAGCGGAAATCGACAGGGCGACGCAGTTGGATCAACATCGGCATGACATATGGATCAATGTTTAAGCCACGAGCGGCAAGGCTTTCTGCCAGTGCCTGCTCATTCGCAACCATCTCATCGAGAGTGTTGCGGAATGCGTCCAGCGTGCTGGTTGTCACGTCTGGGTCGACGCCAATGTTCTCCTCGATGACCGTGTATTCACGGCGCAGACGAGAAATTTCACGGCGTGTTTCCACCATATCCCAGATGTCCCAATCGAGGTCTTCTTTCTCAGCCGCTGGAAGGTTTAGTTCTTCAGCCTGCTGGAACATAGCCTCCATAGTTGGGCGTCGTGAGTAGACTTGGGTCGCTACATGTGGATTTGCTGTTAGGTAGTAACCGGGGCCATAGTTTCCGCCCTGAGAACGTCTGAAGATTGCGTTCGGATTGTCGTCTGTGCGACGGAACACATACCCTTTTGGCGTTCCATGGTAGAAGACCACAGGAACCTCGGCCTCTGCGTTGTAACCAAAGCCACCTTTAGTGAAGTTCACCATGTTGACGGCGCGAGGCTTCGATGCTGAGTTGATTGCGTCTGCCGCGTAGTCTGCCGCGTATGATGGATGCGTAAGTGCGCCATCTACGGAAGCTGACATTGGGCGGCTCTCGCCATTAACGAACATATCTCCGTAGAATGTCAGACGACGGTAGCGTCCCTTAACATCTGCGCGTCCAATCTGTCCGTTTGTGACGTAAGCAGTGTACTCAATGGTACGATCAATAGCACGATCAAGAGTATTTCTCATGCGGATGTTATTGGCATCCCCAGTGATCACGCCCTCAAGGATTTGTCTGCGCGGTATATCCTCTCGTGTATACCGATTGACTGCATCAGCGAACCACTCGTTGGCGATTGCTTGCTCACGGATATACTCAGGACGATCTGCGTATTTCGCGCCAATCAATCCTTCGATACGTTTGCGCATGCCGCTATCGAGAGAACGGTATGCTTCAATGATTGCTTCGCTTTCATCTGGTTTCAGTGCGCCAGAACGAACGACCATGTGCATTAGATCACCGACCGCTTCTTCTGGAGACGCATTACCTTTGTTCAAAGTTGATGCAATTCTGCGAGTTGCCTTGCGAAACTCGTTAAACTCAGGCGATCTGTAATCTCCGAATACTCCGTCACCTGCGAATGTCTCGTCACGGCCAGCCAGACGCGCAACGTCACCTGCCATCAAAGCATTCGTCTGTTCGTTTGTGCCACGGGCTGTTTTGCCCATGATGTTGTACAGACGATAAGCCATGGTGCGCAGTGTGGTTTGCACATCGGCGTCACGGTGTGTGAGGAAAGATAGGTTCTCGCGAAGTGACGCGCGAGCGGAGGGAGGAATGCCGTCGCTTGTCATTACACCGACATTATCGTTCACTTCACGAGATATGATTAGGTTACTGTCACGGAATACTGGAGAGATAACTTTACCGCCATTCTTCATAGCTAGTTTCTTGTTAGCTCGACGCCCCAACTCGTACAGTGCCATATTGAGAACGTCTTTGTTCCCTTCATATGCCGCTTCGAGTAGCGTCTGCTCCAGTTCCTGACCACCCATCGCGAAGATTTCGCGAGTGACAGGCACCTGTTTCGCAGGCAATGGACGCGCTTTTACTTTAGACGCGATCTCTATTGCCAGTTGATCCCCGTAGTCTGTGCCACGATGCTTGCGGTAAGCAGTGAACAGCTTGCGAAGTGATAAGTCTTTCGGGCTACCTGCCACAGACACATCAACTGCGGGAGTATTCTTGCCAGACGCACGTGCGCGTTTAGGTTTTGGAGTATTTGCATCTGCAACAGCTTGCGCTTCTGCACGTGCCGCTTGTGTTGCACGGTTTGCTTTTGCTTTTGCTTTGGTTGCTGATGGCTTTGCCACTCCGTCTGCGTTACGAGGTGGGTCATTCTGCACTCGTGGCTTGGAACCAGCAGGCAAAGTTCCCTTGCCTTCAGCACGCTGATAGCCAGACGACAATGCGTCGTCGATGCTCTCGATCATGTGCTTAACGCTTGAATAACCCTTGTCGATAGCACGTTTGCTGATCTGACCCGGAATGCCGTTGGCAGGTTGCCACTTGCCAGCATAACCGTTGAAGTAGAAGTCTCGTAGGTTGTCTGCGATTTCTTGTGGGTTTCCGATAGACTGCAAACCTGCAAGATCGCCACCTTCTAGGAAGCGACGGGCAGATGCGGTGTCGTCAATGCTTGTAAGCTCAGACGTTTTGCCACCAAGGATTTCATCAATCGCCTTGAACTTCTCATTCAGAATTCTCAGCAGTGTATTCGGCTTGCCTTTCGGTGAACGCAAAGCCAGAAGTGGGCCAGAGCCACCCATACCTGCGACAGGCACACCTTCTTTATTGTTTACAGCGACACTCAGCAAGAACCGCTTCAGTTCTTGGAATGACGTTATGATGCCCTCTGCGCTATCAGACGCGAAGGCTTCGTTGATGTCTCTTTCCAATGCTTGAAGTTGTGCGTGTCGGCTTTGCAGTATCTTGCCTTCAGGGGTAACAGGCTTGCTGTCCACGCCCATTGCGAACTTCTTCTCCTGTACGCGGTCAGGTAGGATTTTTGCAAACAGCGGCTCAAGGCTTGGGTCGATTGTTTCTTTTGCAAAGAAGCGGTCAAAGACTGCCTGAACATAGTCAGTCATACGCTTCCAGAAACCAAGGTCACGTACCTCTACGTCTGCATGTTTTTGCATTGCCCAGACTGAGAACTGATTTGCGAAGAACTCTTGTGGGCTGTCACCCGCATTTGTGCTGAGTGTGTAACCACCACCGACATCCATACCTGTGTAGGTAGGAAGTCTGTCGTTGATCTTGCCTCCGTCTTTCTTCAGCTTCTGGCCTTTTGACCCAGTCACATAATACTCGGTCATATGATCCCAGAACTCGACGCGGTCTTCTGGTGTCAAGATATTGCGATACGCCCAGTGCGCGACCTCGTGATAAAGAGTAGCAATTCTTGGGTGCGTCTTCTTGGCTTGCAAGTTGATGTTGATGTATGCGCGGCCTTCAGACGTCATGTTGTGGTTATCACCACCACCATTTCTGCCACGGATTTCAGGCGCGACGTTAGGGTCGCCACCAAGGTCACGGATCAAACGGTGCGCAGTGCTAAGTTCTTCAGCCGAGTAGCCTGAAAGAATGCCGTCAAGATTTTCGATCAGGTCTTTTCTTTCGACGTTAGTCAGCGTGAAACCCTGCGGATTTACACGGCGTTGTGCGGCGTAAAGAGTGCGCAGTGCCTGCGTGACCTCCATACGTTGCTTGTCGATCAAGGGCCAGCGTGTCTGTGTGTCGAGTGTAGACGTCAGCAAGCGGAGTGTCTGGAAGCTCATAGGCTTGCCTGATGACAGCATGCCCTCAACCTGACCTGTGTAACCTACCTTGCCAGCCGCGAGACGTAGTGCGGCCTGCTCTTCTGCTGTTGGCTCAAAGTTAAGTTTGTCTGCGTCTTTGACATCGAGTGGATCGCCCATGCCTGTTGCGTCGCCTGCATTAAAGCGTGCGCCACGACCAGTTGCCGCTTCTTCAACGGGCAGACTGTCGAACAGGGCTTTCTTTGCCATAAGCGTCTTTGGATTTGCGTCCATTGGCGCATAACGGATTTCCCAGTTGTCTGGGTCAGATGCCTTACCACCCTTCTGGCCAATGATTGCGTAGATGTCTTTGCCATCTTCAACTTGTTGGCGTGAGATGAGACGAATGTCATCTGGGTTATCTTTGGAGCGAGCAATAAGTTTCTTATCGCCACGAGATGGAGGTGGTGACGGCTTGACGTCTGCCGCCGGGACAACTTCCGGGGCGGCTGTTTTGTCTTTTGCCGCACGGCGCGTGCGAAGCTCGCGCAATAGCGCGTCTACGTCTGTCTCGTCTGCGTACTGATCAAGAAGAGCGGCGAGCGTCTGGTCTACAGACTTCTCAGCTTTTGGTGCCGCAGTCGGCTGTGCAGTGGATGGAGCATCGCCACGTGCTTTCAGTGCGAAATCACGGCTAACATAGGCGCGGCCAGTTACACCGTCAGCCCATGCTGTGCCGCCCTTCTTGACTTCAACCAATCCAGTTGGGCCAAAGACTTGCTCAGTACCAGTTGTTTCGTATGGTACAAGGTCTTGTCCCTTACCTGACTTTGCTTGGATCATAGCCGCTTCACGACCAAACTCGTTCGGGCGAACCTGATAACCACCGCTTACAGTGTAATCAGAGCCTTTTGAGATGCGTGTGCCACGGCGTAGGAACGATTGGATGCGGCCAGTTTTTGCACGGCCTGCTGTCGTGTAGATTGATTTGTCGTCGATGGCCTTTTGAGTGCCGCGTTCGAGCGTTTTAGATGCGTTGCCACGCATTTCCATGACACGCGCTTCGGCCATGGTGCGAGCGGCGTCATCGCTAATCCCTTCGATCTCGCCTTTGTACTTCTTAGATAGACGGTCGATTTGTTTTAGTTCTGTCTTAGTGTATTTACTGACGTTGCTCGCGTTGCTTTCTGTAGCATCGCGCATTCTGATCTCGTGATCGAGTAATGCCAGAAGGTCGTCTGCACTAGACTTAAACTCATCGGATGATCCGAGCTTGGCAACCCAAGTACGGATTTGATCGTCAGTTAATTCTTCGCCAAAACTGTCGAGAAGGTCGCCGATCTCGTCTAGTTCACGCTGTACAGTTAGTGCGTAGTCACTAGGTTTGGCATCGCCGCGTGTGCGAAGTGCCTTGCTTATAACGCCTTTTGTGATGCGGCCATCTTTTGAGTTCGCTGATGGCTGTAGGCTACGCCAATCAAGACCTTCAGCAATAGCACGGCCACGCTGTTCAATAGAAATATCTGGGATGTTCGCTGTAGGAACGTCTGCATCCAAACCATTCTCACGGGCAAAGATTGCAACCAGTTCGTCTGGGTCTGCTTTTGCACCCACCTCGTTTGCGCGACGACGGATTGCGTCGAACGCTTCGAGAGGATTGTCCTTGTACATGGGATCGCCCATGTCGATGGTCTGCAATATGCCTTCGAGTTCTTCACGAGGGGTTGGCGTTGCAGGAGTTTCTGCGTCACCGCCCAGCGCACGGGTAAGATCGCGACCACCTTGGTCAATACCTTTCTTGGTACGGATGTCGCTGATGCTTTGCTTAACAAGCTGACCACGCTTGCCTGTTGTGATTAGGCCGCTTGCAATGTCGCGAGCAAGGTCTGCTTCTGAGTATGTGTCGTCAAGCAATGCACGTGCTTGTGCCTCGACACGGCCAAATGCGATTGGCTGTGCAGGAGTTTCTGGTTCAGGAGCCGCTTCAGGTTCTGCTTCAGGCGTTTCAGCGCGAGCCGCAGGAGTTTCTGGAGCGTCAGTCATCGCGCCATCAGTTGATGGCGCGTCTGTCATTACCTGTTCAGGCGGAGCTTCAGGTGCTGGTGCCAGTTCTTGTTCTGGTGCAGGAGCTTCGTCTGCCTGCTGACGCAGGCCAAAACCGTCTGCATCCATACGGGCAAGCAACTCATCAGGCTCAAGTCCGTCTGCGGCGGCAAGTACCTGACGCACGTCTGCCATGTATGTTTCATAGCGACGACGAAGCTGTGCCGCTTTCTCGATGTCTCCAACAGCGTTCGATCCTTCGAGTTCGATAATCTGCTTTGCTTCACGTTCTGCACGCTTTTGTGCTGAACGAAGTGCCGCAATAGTCGCCGCCTCTTCTTCTGCACGCGCGATAGTATCTGCGTCTGCACCAGACGTGCGAAGGTCGTCGATAAGTTGGCGAGCGGCACGTGTCGCACCGTCGAGCGTTGCGTTTACTTTGGCTAGGTCTTCAGCGAAATCACCAAACTCGCCCGTATTAAATTGAGCGGTAGGTGTTTCTGCCTGTGCAGTTGGTGCCGCTTCTTCTACTGGAGCGGGTTGCATAAATTGGTCTACATCACGAGAACCAGTGACTAGATCGTTCAAGCCACGTGCGCCACCTGTGGCAAGCGTCTCGCGGATTTGCGCGTCTGTCATGCCACGAGCGCGTAAGCTCGCAACGTCGTCGATACCCTGACGTGCGCCAGCGATGCCTGATGGAATACCGATTGCACCACCAACGCCTGCGCCAAGCACACCGCCTGCCAATGCAGACACGCCAAGTTCTGCGCCACTAAAGCTGTCGCGTGCGCCAGTCTGGATGTCGCGAATTTGTTCGGCAGTGTTGACGATTGCTTCTTGGCCAGCAGAGATCGCGCCTTCTGATGCGGCGGCTCGGCCGACACCAGATACTGTGCATGGTGCGACTGGAGCGGATTTACCGGCGACGTAGGCCGCACGGCCTGCGGTCGCGGCACCTTTGTAAGCCGCAACACCGGGAATAAGATTGAGAGGATCAGCAATGATTGCGCCAGCAATGTCACCAAGTGCGATTGCGCCACGGCCACCGTCTTGCCAGAAGTTTGGAAGTTGACGCCAGACGCTGTCGATGCGGCGCATACGTGCGCGTTGTTCTGCGGATGCAGACGATGCTTCCATCGCGTCGCCGATTGCCCCAACTGTATTGAGGTCGCCCCACGTCTGATCGCTGTAGAACATGTCGATCAGGTGTTGGTCGTCTGCGAAGTATTGACCCTTCTCCCTGTAGTACGAACGAAGGTCGTTCAGGAAGCGTGGGTCTCGCATGATTTGGCGAGGATTTACAGTACCAGAATAGTCTTCAGTCGGCTGATTGCCGAAGTTTTGGATGTCAACTTGACCCTTAGTATAAAAGCTCATCGCGGCGGTTCTCCAGTTTACCTAGTGGCGATACCGCTAGATTACTGGAGTGAATGCCTATCGGTCGTCCTTACTGG
>Ga0070745_1000411_pt1 | contig 26433 bp, 27 predicted proteins | sample VirMetDEL_Mar_4_FD_77438 | JGI IMG/M metagenome (GOLD analysis project Ga0070745, IMG submission 77438) | Aqueous microbial communities from the Delaware River and Bay under freshwater to marine salinity gradient to study organic matter... | ecosystem: Environmental > Aquatic > Marine > Coastal ...
CACGCACGCACTTGGCGACCTAAGCGACGTTGATACAGCCGGAGCCACGACTGGTCAGGTGCTGGAGTTTGACGGAGCAGATTGGGTCCCAGCGACCCCGTCTGCTGGTGCTGCCGCACTCAACGACCTCACCGATGTCAGCACCGCAGGTGCGACCACCGGAGACGTGATCGTCTACAACGGCAGCACTTGGGCACCGGCGGCTCAGTCTGGTGGTGGAGAGATCGTGTCGGACGCCGAGAACGGTGTCGGCGAGAACTCGGTCACCAACATCATCGCGATCACGCAGGCCGAGTATGACGCACTGACTCCGCAGTCGGACACGTTCTACATCATCACGGACGCGACGGCAGGCACCGACTACATCATCAACCCGACGACTCAGCCCGTCAAGTTGTTTGATGACATGATGGCTCTTTATCCAGTCTTTGGTGGACTTGCTGGATATTGGCGACAACTGCAGGGCCTACATAACGATCACCATGGCATCATTCAGGGATACACCGCAAATCAAAGTTGGCGACGAGCAAACCTGAATATCGAGCCAATGATCGGACGCACGGTCGGCGAGGAAGCACTGTGCGAGGTCTACTTCTATCCACGATTGAACTCGAACGGTGCTGAGATTAGTTTCGGATGCTGGTTTGGAGACGGCACTGAAGGGCTCGATTCAACCACCTCAGGCTCGGGATACGGAGACATCTGCCACGTTGGGTTGACTTGTTATGGAAACCCGGCATTGCCGTACTGGCGAAGATACCATCGAGACAACGAAGGCACTTACCAGAACTCGTCAGAGTCTGACCTGTTCTCATTTGCCTTTACAAACAACCAGTGGGTTCGTCTTGGATTGCACTGCAAGCGTGTGGAATCGCTTGGTGTCGAGTATTGGGAAGTCACCGCATACATCGACGGAACCCAAGCATTCACCCAGAACATCTACACTGACACTGGGTGTCCCGGCTTCACGATCATGCTCTACAACAACGCCGATGCGGTGACCAGTTACTACGACGTTGACTGGGTCAATCTTGAACATAGCGGTCGTGGGACCGCTGTTACACACCTCAACTTGGAAGACCTTTGATGGCTAGCACCACCTCTCAATACCAGAAGGCTCTGACCGCCCTCACGATCATCGAGTCGGCTGTGACCGAACTCGGAACCACCTTCGCCGCAATCCAGCAGCGGACCTCCGTTGATGACGCGATGATCGACGCCCTCGTTGCTGCGGCCAACGGTCTCGCTGCGAGTGCGACTGCTCTGAAGTCGATCACCTACACGCCGCCGCAGCCTTGATGGCAAACACACCGTTCAACATCGGACCCTATCAAGGTCGAGCGATCCGGCTTGGGTCGTCTCGATCCTTGAAGGTGTACCGTGGCTCGCTGGAACTAGGGTCGTCTGGCGATGGCGTAGCCGTGTACGACACATACACGCAAGCGACCATGGTTTGGTTCAGCGGAGGGGAAGGCTATTACTATCCGAGTTCTGTGACGGGTTCTTGGACTTCGACCGGAACTGCCGTTGGAACTTATGCGGAGTTTGTCGTTTTTTCGTCTCCGGTTCAGACGCAGTTCACGCCGACCGTTTTTCGACTTGGAGAGATCAGCGGCCAAGCATGGGATACATCAAAAAAGATACGAGTATCCTTCAACGGCGGCACGAAAGTAACAGCGACTTACGCGCAAATCGGAAACGGCGGTAGATATGAGTTCACGCCTGACCTGAGCCTAGCCAAAACAGACATCCAGCCTATCGGCACGTTTGGTTGGAGTACTAGTGACATCGTAGTAGAGGTAATCAACGCATGAACACCATCAAGCACTTCCACAACATCGCAGGCTGGCGGCGGTGATGGGGCCGGGGTCTCTCGATGTATACCGAAGTTAGGGGGTTTAGCGGAAAACGCTAACTGTTGTGATGAAGTGTCGGTCATCAGCCTTGCGGCGTAGCGGTTTGTCACAAGGGCGATTCAAAGTTGGATTTTGAATTACCCTCGTTTCTCGCGTGAGAAATGGGGCGGGTCTGGGAAAGTGCCCAGATCTGCCCCGTTTCTTTCGAGGACCGCTTGACGGGTGCCAATGACGGGGTATGATGCCCGTCGATGACCCCAGACGAAGAACATCTCGACTACTACGCCGTCCCATCTCTAAGTCACAGCAGGCTCAAGGAGATACGACATTCGCCCGGTCACTTCCGCTGGAAGTCAGACCATGCGGAGCAGGCTACCGATGCGATGAATCTCGGCAGTCTGGTCCACGCGATGCTCCTAGAGCCTCATCTGGTGGAGCGACTCTTTGTCGCGTCGCCCAAGTTTGACCGCCGGACCAAGGGTGGCCGCGAGGACTACATCAAGTTCCTGAACTCCCACCCCGGCCAGAAGGTTGTGACCGAGGCTGAGTGGGAGCAGGCAAGCCTGATGGCCGAGAGCGTCCGGCAGCACCCCCACGCTCGGCCGATGCTCGACAACGTCATTGCCCACGGATCTGCCGAGAAGGAGTACTACTGGACCGATAGCCGTGGCATCGAGCGGAAGGCGAAGGTGGATGGCCTGTACTACGGAGACGAGTCTGCCCCAGAGTTCATCGTGGATGTGAAGACCACGATTGACGCCAGCCCCCAAGGCTTCCGCAAGTCCATCTCGAAGTTCTGCTACGGCACGCAAATGGCCTACTACTGCGAAGCGGCCCAGCCGATCCATCGCCGCGCGATCATCATTGCCGTGGCGAAGACCCCGCCATTCGGCGTGGGTCTGTACCGATTCGGCGAGGAGGCGATCGACCGTGCCCAGAAGGTTGTGGATCACTGGCTTGATCTGTACCTTCAGTGCAGCAAGGACAATCACTGGCCGACATACTGGGACACGAAGGATGTCGATGTCCCTGACTGGTTTCTCACCTCGAACGGAGTTGACCCTTGAAGGAACTGACCGGGGCTTTGATCGCCGCCCAGAAGGCGATCGGATCTGTGTCGAAGGACGCGAAGAACAGTTTCGCGAACTACGACTACGTCTCTGCCGAGACGATGATCACGCAGTGCAGGCGTGCCCTGCATGGTGCTGGACTCGTCTTCTCACGCACGCATTGGGACATGAAGTCGAATGACTTCGGCGTCACGGTCATCTCGAAGTACTTGCTGTCTCATCCCGAGACCGGCCAGTCGATGGACCTGATGAACGAGATGATTGTCCCGCCCAACCAGAAGCAGTTGGACAAGGCTGTCCTCGCCGCCCTGACGACGGGCCTGAACTACAGCCTCCGAGACCTGCTCCTGATCCCGCGTGCTGACGAGCCTGAGGTTGACAATCTCCCGGAGCCTCAGGCGCGGCCAGTCGCCAAGCCTGCGGCGAAGGCAGAGCCGAAGGCGAAGCAGGGTGACATTCCGTGTGGAGACAAGGTTCTTCAGGCGGCACTGAATCTGGTCTTCGGCATGAAGCCTGACCCAGTTGATTACGAGAAGGCATTGCTCCGGCATGCCGCAGACAAGTACGGCCGGGAGTTCCGGTCGTCCGACACGCTTCCTGACGAGTATGTCAAGCGAGTCGTTGAAGCCCATAATGTCAAGATCTCTGAGGCAACCGCCGAAGAGAAGGCTCTCTTTGGAGACAAGTGATGGCTTATGAAATGAAGGACGACACCGGCAGCCTCTTCCGCGAGAAGGACAAGAAGAGCGACAAGTCGCCTGACTACACCGGCAAGGTGAAGATCAACGGCAAGGAACTCCGCATCGCTGGCTGGATCAAGCAGACCAAGGGTGGCGACACCTACCTCTCCCTCGCCGTGAGCGAGCCTCGCACCAATGGCGGTGGCGGCGGTGGTGGCGGCTACAACGCTGGCCCGTCGAACGATGACATCCCGTTTTGAGGTGAAGCATGAATCAGCCCGAGTGGCTTTCAATCACAGAGTTTGCTCAGAGGCTGTGCCTTTCGAGGCACACCGTTGAGGTACTCGTCAAGACTGGTGATCTGAAGGTCTTCAACATCTCGCCGGGACGGAACCGACCGACGTATCGGATTCCGGCAAGCGAGTTGGAGACGGCACTGAAGATCATGAAGACCGAGTCGGTGTCGCACGGAGGCGACAATGAGTCAGAATCGCCCGCTCTACGAGACGAAGTCTGACAAGGAGTACGAGAAGCGTGCCTTCCCTCTGATCGCAAAGGCGATCGGGGGGAGGGCACGCAAACTCCCTGACAGGCACTTCGCCGACTGCGTCATTGTTGACGAGGACGGCTGCATACTCGCCTATGTGGAGTACAAGCATCGCAGGATGCGGTGGGGTGACTATCACACCATCATGCTCAGTGCGGGCAAGTTCTTGCGTCTTGAGGAGATCAGGAGTCTCGGCGTGAAGTCGTACTTCGTCGTCGAGGACATGGATGGGGATCTTCGGATGCTGGACCTGCTGTCCAACTATCTGAAGATGAGGGTTGTCTGGGGCGGCAGGACATCATCGACGAGAGACTCGATGGACATTGAGCCTGTCTGCCACTTTCCGATAGAAGAGTTCAGGAGGATTGGTAATGTCAAAGCACAGAGCGAAATGGGCTGAGGCGGTCACCGAGGCTGTTGGTGCCAAGCCCGGCGAGTTCAAGGATCGCAGTGTCGTCGCCGCTCACGCGAAGGCGGTCTGGTACGGACTCCTTGACGAGTACGAGCCGAAGATCACCCTGATCGAAATGACCAAGTTCGCGGGGGACTCTGGTGACACGCACACCACCGCGTGGTCTGCGATCAGGAGGTGGCGGGAGTTGCCTTGGCGAGAGAGGTACGGCTGGCTGCTGATGGCGGACAGCCTGTACGGCAGGATCGTCAATGGGCAGAGCCGGGCCGTCTCCGACACTGCCGACCAGTCGATGTCTGGGGCGAGGGAGTGGCGTCAGAAGCATGCCGCGAAGGCTTCCGCCCCGCCCGAAAAGATCAAGATTCCGGGGCACTACGATGAGCGGTGATCCATGGGCGGTTCTGCGTGGCTTGTTTCCGAAGTGGGATCCGACCATGGAGGAGGCTGGACTGTTCCGCCGGGCGTTTGAATCCCGGAAGCCAGACCTTCTCAAGGTCGCGATCGAAGACTACAGGACGTACTACAAGTATCGAGAGCCGAACTTGGGCGAGATCCTGAAGAGGTATGCGGATCTGGTCAGGGAGTTCTCGAAGAATGCTCGGGTCTCGACCGATGAGATTGGCGATCAGGACGATGCCGCCGAGGCCGAGGCCCTTGCTGCGTCACGTCGCAGGATCGAGCATGATCTTGAGTTGTTGTCTCCCGACAAACTTGCTCTTGCCTTGGCAGAAATAGGTAAGATGCCATCGCTGGGTTCGTTCGTCGGTCGGCTGACTGGCGGGATCGACAAATGGACTCATGTCCAACGGGGGCTGGTATGGGCAAAGGCAGAGCAGATGGGCCTGATTGCTGGCAGTTCGTCGTCAACAGCACCCCAAAGCCTCAGCCAAGACCAAGGCTGACTCGGGCTGGTCGTGCATACAACCCGAAGTCGGCCGACTTCTACAAGATGCACATCGGCATGGCTGCCAAGGAAGCCATGAAGGCGGCCCCGACTCCTCTGTCGGGGCCGCTTGAGTTGGAGGTGATCTTCTACATGCCGAGGCCAAAGCGGCTCCCGAAGGGGGCCGAGGGGGTTCCGCACATCTGTAGGCCGGACACCGACAATCTGCTCAAGTCAACCCAAGACGCCCTACAAATGGCCTCGGTTGTGTCAGACGACAGTTGTTTCTACAAGGTTTCTGGGGCCAAGTACTACGCTGACTACGGCACCCCAGCAAGGGCTGTCATCCGCATTATCCTTGCCGAGGAGGCGTTGGAGGGGTAGAATTGGTCGTGACTTAGTAAGTATGGATTTGGCAATCGGGGCACAGATGAGACTCATCGTAGCCATTCTTGCATCTTCTATGCTGGTTGGCTGCGGCAAGAAGCGGATTCTTGTTGAGTCGAATCACATTCAAGGATTAGCCAGCGAAAGCAGGGTGCTGGCTGACTCGATTGCGAGCGTGTCGGACCAGCCAGATGTTGTGTCAGCGGCCGTGCAGATCTCCGGGCATCAGGAGGAGATCCTGCGTCGGTCCAGAGCCGTGTCTATCGCGACAGCAGATGTCGAGGACAGGGCGGATGACATCACGGCTTGGTGGGGCGACTTCTTTATGGGCAGCGTCGAGAATGTGAAATGGATAGCAATCGCAGTCCTCGTCGGCGTTGTCGCGTTCATTGGTTACCGGGCGCGTATTTGGTCGTTGCTTGGATCGCTATTGAAGCCATTCAGATCGCGATTCTCTGGTCAGCAATGACTTGCCGCACGGGTGATCCTGACCTCAACAGTGATGGGAGCGTTGACGGTGAAGACCTTCACCTACTGCTGGATGCTTGGCGATGACTGAATCTCGGGGGCACGTTGACTGGAACAAGATCGCCAGCATGGCCCAGACGGCGGCCATGCTGATTACGGTCGCCGGGGTGTTCATGTCAGTTGGGGAGATCAAGGCACAAATACAGACGAACCAGTCTGATCTCGCCGAACTCGGGAATGTTGCTCAAGATCTTTTGAAGGCCCAAGTCACGACGACCTCCAACGATGTAAGATATCTGGAGATGTTGAACGAACTCAGACGCAGGGTTGACAGTCTTGAAAGGAGCCGCTGATGCCGATGAACCTCGGTTTGACACGCGAAGAACTGCGTGAGGAGGTCGGCCGGTTCCTCGGCTACGGACGTTCGTACGAGAACTACCACCAGTCTGAGCGTGAGGACGTGAACTCTTGGATCCGTCGTGGACTCCGCCAGTTCTATTCTCCGCCCCCGATGCCCGGCTCGACCAAGAGCCATGAGTGGAACTTCCTGCGTCCGACTGCGACCCTGTCTGTCAAGGCTGGGACTGCGGCGTATTCGCTGCCCGAGGAGATCGGCAGTGTCGTGGGCGACCTTGTCTACGCCTCAGAGCAGATGAAGCCGCCGGTCCAGATCCTGAACTACCAGCGGTTCCTTCAGGCCAAGACCACCAACCCGACCAGAACGGGTCGCCCGTCGTACGCGACGGCGACCCCGAACCACTCGGTCGATGACAGCCCGATCTCGCCTCCGACTTGGACGCTTGAGTTGTGGCCCGTCCCTGATGTCAACTACACCCTGACCTATCGATACCTCGCCATCCAGCAGGATGCTTTCGACGAGAGCATCATCGATGTCAGCGGCACAACCGTGACCCTTCGCAGCACCGAGGAGATCTGGCCCAGTTGGGCCGGAGACGCACTCCTGTCTGTTGGTGGCTACGAACTCAAGACTGCGGAGCGTTTGACAGACACGACGCTTCGCCTCTGTGGTGCTGGTCCGACCCTGACGGATCAGACCTTTGTTCTCCAGCCCAATCAGTTGCCCGGCGGTGCCCAGCACGGCGAGACGATCATCGCGTCCTGCCTTGCGATCGCCGAAGAGTATGGCGAGACCCCGTCCACTCGGTATCGCGACCTCTTCGCCCAGCGACTGATGGCATCGATCGCCATCGACGGACAGGGGTGGACTGCCGAGAACCTCGGTCGGAACACTGACAACTCCGATGGCCCCGCTACCTACAACAAGTATCGCCTCGCTGACTACAACGTCAAGGTGAACGGAGTCCTGCCGTCATGAGTACCTACCCTCTCGCAAAGCCCAAGACTGCGACGAACGCGATCGTCGATGTCATCATCCAGCCGGAGTCTGGAACCGGCGATGAGTACTTGTTCCGTGTCAAGCCCTCGCAGGTCAGCCTGAACTTCTCGGTCGAGGCTGCCGATGTCACTGGTGCGGATGACACGAACGCCGTGTACACCCACAACCTGATGACCCGTGGCTCGTTCCAGATCCAAGGCTACGCCGTCGGTGATGCCGCCCTGCAACTGAGCAACCTCCAGAGCGAGTACAACGGTGCTGCCCATGGCGACACCCTTGTGACTGACGGCGGAACCGTGTCCCATCCCGCAGGCGGTGCTGGGAACTACAACATCCGGTTCAACTATTCGAGCGGCAAGTACCTGTATGGCACTGCCCTGATCCAGTCAGTCCAGTTGTCCTACGCGAGATCGAGTGCCTTCGTCGGCGTCGCGATCACCGGGGTCTTCACCAAGACTGATCTCGGTGACGCTGCGAACGTCGATGTCAATTCGTGAGGTGATCAATGCCGCAGGATGACTCTTGGCGTGCCCCGTTCGACCCAGAGCGTCGGTCAACCCCCGACGACTTTGGCGGTCTTGACGAGGATCCCAACAAGCCGGAGATCCCGCAGATCACGGGACGAGAGGCAAGGGAGCAGCGTCAGGAAGAGCGTCGGCAGAAGCGGCATGACTACTACTCCGAGAGGTATGGAGACAGGAGTGCGGAGGCGAGGCGGACTGCTGGGCCTGCGGAGCAAGTCTCCGCCGAGCAGGCCAACGCCGCAATGGGCATTGGCGGCGGTGGCGGCAATCAAGAACTAGTGGCGGCGATCAGAGAATTGATCGCCGCCGTGCGTGGCATGGGCGGAAACTGACATGGCTAACCCACAAGACGTAGTGATCGCCGACGATATCTACGGCGGCCGGATGCGTCTGAATCCGAACTCGGACGAGCGGTCGTACGCGACTCGCCGCTTCCGTGTCAGGCTTGAGCCTGACTGGGTGGAAGGGACCGGGGCGGATGCCCCGTTCGATTCGGCGACGCCTCCGGTCGGCAAGCAGCGTCGTGCAATCCTTGCCGCTGTCGGCACGGACTACACGCACCCGAACCTTCCCGGCCTTGTCATTCAGGACATCACTGCGTCGCAGGTTGGCCCGTACGACTTCGATGTCCAAGCGGACTACTTCCGGACTGACTCGGGCGGCCTGAGCGCGGCCGCAAAGTCTGTGCAGGTCACGACTCGTTCGTCTTCGGTTCCCGTCTACCGGACCCAGTTCAACGCCGCTGGCACATCATCGATCAATCCGACTAGCAATCTCCCTGCTGGGAACTTCGCTGGCCTTGGCGACGGCCAGTTTCTCCCTCGTGGAGCCAACTACGAGTCTTGGAAGTACGAGTGGCCCGTGACGGAGGCACTCGTTCAGATCAGTGCCGAGTTGAATCTGACGACTTACGCCAGCCTGTTCACCGGCTCTGGTGCCTTGGCGTATGTGAACTACTACAACTCGAACAACTACACCTACGACACAATCACGTTCTCGGCCAAGACCCTGAAGTTCCTTGGCCTCAGCACCAACTCTTCTATCGTCGGCGGCAACAGGACATACTCGGTCTCGTACACCTATCTCTGGCGTCCTTGGGGATGGTACGAGCAGAAGTTGGTGTCCGGAGGTGCCGTGCCTTCTGGCTACTTCGCAACGTCGGATGTGGAATCCTCGTATCCGAGGGTCACGTTCAACTCTGGATTGTTCCCTGACGCATGAGCAGATTCAGTCCATTTGACTCTGGACTTTCAGGCCAGTCGCTCTCGACCAAGGTTGAGCGTCTTGCTGAGACTGTCGATCAGTTGGCCGAGTTCCTGCCGTATCTGCCAGCACTGCTCAAGTCTGTCAAAGAGCCGAGGGATCCCGGGATCAACATCTTCCCCGCATGGATCACGGGGTGCTATGCGGCCGATTCCCAGTCAAACAGATGGCTTTATTCTTGGATCGAGGTTCTAGTCAATGGTCAGGCACCATCTGGAGATCAGCGTGGGCATGACCAAAGCACGATTCAGCGAAACAGTTTTTCTCGGACGGCGGACCCATACGCACTGCCAGCGAGGAACACTCTTGAGTTTGACAACCGAGGTGGGAATGCTGAGTTTGATGGCGTTGGCGTCAAGGTTGGTGACATCTTTGGACCCGGCGGAACAGAACTTGTAGCGACATCTCAGTTGCTTCCGATTGGGAATTACAACTTTGGAGGAGGGGACATCATCTCTGAGCGTCGTCAGATGGTGATGATGATGGAGTTCCCGAATGAGATCTTCGGATCTCGACACTGGTTCTCGGCATCAAACGCCGTCAGAGTGGAATGCTCTGCCTGATGCCGTACTCAGCCCTTCAAATACCTTGTTGTTGCGCCGCAGGCGGAGGGATCGTTGACCCCGGCGAAGGACAGTTCACGAACTGTGAATTGTTCCGCACATGCATGGATGCCGGGTGGCTTCCTGAGGCTGTTGGGTACACGACCTCTGGCAGCAAACTGACACTTGGTCTGCCTTCCCCCTTCTTTGGGCAACAGGTTGTCCCGTACTGGCCTGACACTACGGTGTTGATTGACGATGTCAGGACATCGCCAATCGGAAGATACGAAATAGGAAATTTTACATATTTCAGGTTCGGTTGCGAAGTTGACTTCAGTGCAGAGATCGACTGCACATCTTGCCAGACATCAGACAGCGGCACGCTCTCAAGAGAGGTGTGGATCTTTTGCCGGACAGATCTTTATGTCCAGAATCAGTTGTTCGGAGTCACGTCAGGTGGCGAGTTTCCGAGCGGCCACATTGTGGAATCGGCCTGTGGTCAATACGGAATTAGTTTCGGCAGTTATGGCGAGCCTTTGACATACATCAGGCACTCGGAGATTGACGGGACTGGATGTGTCGCTCTAAGTCAGGTCAGTTTCGTTATTCCGCTCACGGTTTCATTCACAACAATAGTGTGCGGCACCACGCTGAATGATCCTTGGCCCAACCCGACAAACGGCAATGTCATCAACTTGGTATTCAAACTGGTCACGGAACCGTAGCCATGATGAGATCTCTGCCAAGGATGGACGGTCTCGGAGACGCCTTCGAGGCCATCACCAAAGTCACCGGCATCAAGTCAGCCGTCGAACGCCGTGCCAAGCGGACCGGCAAGCCGTGTGGATGTCAGAAGCGTAAAGAGGCACTGAACAAACTGGTGCCATTCAAGAAGGACAAGCCATGAGCCGCATCGCAGGCATGAACGCCGCCGCCGCAATCAACAAGAAGTTGTCAACCGAGGATGGTCTTCAGGAGTTCGCCAAGATCCAAGCCGACGAGTTGGGACTCCAGAATCAGGCCAAGATCGAAACCGCCAGAGAAGATCTCTCGCGGCGTGCGACTGGCACGACCAACTACGGTCAGGATGTCGAGGCTCCTGTCCAGCGTTACATTGACAGGAACGTGAGTCAGGCCGACGTTGCTCGTCGGGAATCTCTTGCCAGACAGCAGGGTGAGACCGCCAAGGGTCACCTCGACCGTCTTGCGTTGGATCCCGACGCCGCCCTGAATCGCACCGCGATGGAAGAGAAGACGTTCCGGGAGACCAACAAGTTTGCGGATCGCGAGCGTGCGATCCGCGAGTACTTGTCCCGTGGTGCCCAGAACGTCAAAGATCCGAACCTGCAACGCCTCGCCTCGGAGTTCGTGCAGAACTATCCGGACGAGTACCGCCGCATCAAGGCTGAGATGCGTGGGGAGAAGACTGCCGCCCCGATGCAGACGCCTGAAGAGAAGCGGGCGGCAATGCAGCAAGGAGCGAACAAACTTTCGGAGGTTGAGTTCTCCAGCATGGCTCGCAGGCTTGGCCGCGACCTGACCATGGAGGAGGAAGGGTTCATCCGAGCATTCAACAGTCCGGACCTCGATAAGGTTCCGCCGGAGAACATTGAACGCCTCAAGGAGATGCTCGTCAATTATGGCAACCTTGAGGTACGCGAAGATGGCTCGGTGAGGGGGGCTGGCTCCAAGGGTCAGTTCGCTTCCAGCATGTACGCGCGACTTGGCCGAATGACTGATGGCGAGGTTGGCAAGACGTATGGCGGACTGCCACAGCAAGATGTCAACCGCGCCCGGTCTGCGGCCCAAAGGGATCCGGAGGGATTTCAGCGGTTCTATGACGCTGCCGATGCGAGGATTGCTCGTGGCGATACTCGAAGCAAAGACATCATTGCCGCCGAGTTGTACAACCAGCAACTCCGCAAAGAGCGGGGCATCGATCCAGAGTCTCGCCGTGCCCGTCAGGATGAGGTAGCCCGATCACGGGCGATCGAGGCAATCTCTGGCAGGCATGGCAACGACCCAGCGATGGTTCGCCGTGCGATTGAGAACTGGAACAGCCGAAACCCGAACAACCCGCTCCGCCCAGACGACTTCGGCATGCCGCCTGCCGGTCAGAGTGTGACTGCTCGGCCCGGCGAGGTTGTTGAAGTTGACGATGTCCGCTCTGTCAATCCGTCAAAGATCTCGGCTGGATCGATCTTGGTGGATGCGACGGGTCCGTACCGATCAGCCCGCCGACAGGACGGGAGCATCTACGGGCAGCCTGTTCTTCAGGATCGCAACTCTGGCTTCTACTTTCCGGACCCTGACAAGTACGGCGAGCCGAGCAAGTTCAACGCAGCGATGTCTCGGCAGGACCGTGTCAACATGCGTCAGGCCATTATGAACTCTGGGAACTCTGTGCTTGCCAACGAGCAGCGGCGTCTTGACGCTGCTCGTCAGGCGGCGTCAAGCAGCATCCCCGAGATCCGAGAGGCTGGCATCAAGGAGGTTGACGAACTGGAGCGTGAACTGCATTGGCAGTACGTCACCGAAGCCGCCAACCTCGCTGGGCCAGCATCGACTGGGGGCCGCGAAGAGATGGAACTTGGCGGCCCTACGACCAAGCCCGAGAAGCCCGAGAAGGCTGAGAAGCCCATCACTCGCGGCGATGTCCGCGATCGGATTGCTGAGATCATGAAGCCGGGTTCTGGTGCCGACTTCGATGTTCGGAAAAGACTGAGGGGCATGACCGAAGAGGAGCAGATGGCCGAGGTCTACCGGATGATGCAACAGGATCGTCAACCGTACTCCTTGTCTGACGCCTACGACATCCAGCAGGCTGGACCGGCACCGCAACAGGCTGGACCGGCACCACAACAGGCTGGTCAGGCACCGCAGCAGGCTGGACCGGCAGACCAGCCGACTGGCGAGGCATCTTCTGGCTACAGAGTTTCTCCTCTTGGACTTCCAATCGAGACGCCTGACAAATCAGATTCTGCTGCATGGCAGAGCCTTATGGTCAACAACTATGGGCCATTCATTGATCGTGAAGTTGATAAAATTGCTCAACTCGATCCCTCGCAAAGGGCGGAGGCTCTCAATGAAGTTTTCCTCGCCTTGAGCGACTTTGGGATTGATATAGATTCTGCACCCCGAAGCGTCATATCACTCATCGAGAGTGCCATTGATTCCGCTGCGTCCGAACTCGGAGTTTCTCTGTGAGCCGATTCTTCCCCGATAACAAGGAACTCTTCACCGCTATCCGTCGCGGCGAAGAAGCCGAGATTGCTTCGGAGCAGTCGGCTGCTGCGTTTGAAGAGCGTGGTGCCCTTGACTTGGCCGGGCAGTTCATCAGTGAGTCTGCCGAAGAGACCGTCGGTCAGGCTGGACGATCTCTGGTGACTGGCGGCCAAGTGATTGGTGCGATGATTGGCGAAGAAGCCGCCCGGCAAATCCCAGTCGGGTCGCCTTTTATGACGCCGATCAAGCAGTCCATTGCCGAATCAATGCCGACGATGAGAGATGTTGGCGAGCAGTTGGTATTGGAAGAAAGGCAGCGTGCGCCTTCGATCTTTGAAGGCGAAGGTGGAACATACATCACCCCCCGCGACATCGGTGGTGTTGCCGGTAGCGTGGCCCTGTCAGCAGCGACAATCGCAAGTGGCGGTGCCGCAGCCCCGATTACCATTCCAGCCCTGTTCACTCAGACCATGGGCGGCATCATGGGGGAGTACGCCCAATACCTTGCCGAAAACCCGGACGCTGAATACAGCCCGACAGTCGCCGCAGCCTTGACGGCAATCGCCGCTCTTGAGACAGTCGGCGGCGTTGGTGCTGGCATTGCACTGCCAATGGCCCTTGCCAAGAAGGCCGGGCAGAAGGCCATTGCCCAAGCCCTTTCTCGCGGAGCGAGGGAGGCTGCACGGTCTGGTCCGAGGGCTGGGGCTGTTGCGTTCCTCCGATTCGCCAAGGATTATGGAATCGCTGCCGGTGGCGAGGGACTTGAGGAATACGGCGAAGAGGGCCTTGAGAATCTCGCAACAGTTCTCTACATGTCGGAGTTTGATGATCTCCGCAACGCGATTGCTTCTGGAGAGATTGGCGTTGATGAACTCAAGGAACTTTACAGCATTGCATCCGAGGGTGGACTCAAGACGCTGATCCTTGGTGCTGCCGGTGGTGTCGCCGGTCGAACTGTTGCCGGGGCCAAGGAGCGGATTGACACAAGGCAGCAGCGGGCGGAAGCGAGAGCCAAGATATCTGAAGAGATTGCTGCCGAGGTTCGTGCCGGTGGGGAAGTTCCGATTGGCCCGGGCGTCGAAGACATTCCGGCCGAAGACATCACGCCGGAGGTTGCAGAGCCAGCGGACGTTTCGCCGGTGACTCTTGCTGACATCGACAACGACGAGTTCATGGATCGACTCATCGATCGCGCGCCGGACGCTGTCGATGAGATCCTGTCCAAGCCGAAGACTCGCGGCGGCAACACCCTCTCGGCTTGGGAAGGTCTGATTCCGGAAGGCGTCAAGACGAACCGTGCCCAGAGGCAGGCACTGTGGGAGAGGCTCAAGGCTGCAAAGGATCGCCGTGCTGACGTTGAGCCGGTGGCTGGCGAAGTTGAGATCGGCGATGAGACGCTTGCCGATCTCCGTCGCGAATCTGAGCAGTTGACACAGGAACTGATTGGGATCCAAAGCAGTGACCCGGACTTCTTTGAAGACAACCCGGCGTTCATTGAGGCGTCCGCTCGTCTGTACGATGTCGAGCAGCAGATCGAGGAGTTGACGGGGGCGGAGCCGGAGTTCTCAACGACGGCTCCAGTGACGAGCAAGCGTGTTGACGTTTCGACTTTGCAGGTTGAGCCTGACACCCAGATGGGTTCGATGCCGGGAGGCATCGCAGAGCAGCAATCGACCGGACGCCGCTTCTATATCAAGAGGTATCAGAACAGGGAGCAGACGAGGAACGAGGCTGTTGCGAACAGGCTCTATGACGCCGCTGGGATTCGTGTCCCGAATGCTGGCGTTCTGACAGAGAACGGCGAGGTCGTCGGCATCGCGTCAGAACTGGTTGCCGGAGCATCGGAAGGGCAGGGGACCGATGTCGGCGACGGCCTGATTATCGATGCGTGGCTTGCCAACTGGGATGTCGTCGGCGTAGAGGGTGAAAACCTTCTTGTCGATGCCGAAGGTCGAACGGTCCGTGTTGATCAGGGCGGTGCCCTGACGACTCGCGCCAAGGGCGAGCCGAAGGGCGACCAGTTTGGTGACACGGTCGGCGAAGTTGAGACTCTCCCGGCGATGAACGAGGCTCTGGGGAATGTCTCGCCAGCACAACTCCGACGTGGCTTCCAAGCACTTGAGTCTGTCAGCGAGCAGGACATCAAGCGGATTGTCAAGGAGAACAGCACCGGAGACACGGCATCGGACAACAGGCTGATCTCGACTCTGATCAAGCGTCGCCGAGATCTGCTCTCTCGCCAAGATGAGATTGTCGCTTCTGCCGATGCCGAGTTCTCGACTACGGCGGCGAGCCTTGAACTCGAAGCGGTCAACAGGTCTGGCCCGGACAAGTTTGCAGCACTGACCCCGGAGCAGGAGGCCAACCTCACGGACGGCCAGCGTCAGATCGCCGAGAACGCAAGGCGTCGCCTTGGCAAGGAAGTCGTGTTCGTTCACCAGACTTCCGGCATCCAGCGAAATGGCTTCATCACCAGCCGTGATTCGGATCGGATCTACATCGTTGTCCCGGTTGACACGCAGGCCAGTATCAGCCGCGTCGCCAAACGACGCGGCATGTCTGAGCGTCAGGTTCGAGAAGCCTACGAGACCGTCCTGATTCAGACTGTCCTCCATGAGAACTACCATCTTCGCGAAGGCGTGGATGGTTCGGAACTGACCGACGATGAGAAGGCTGCCCGTGCGGCGGTCGATGCCATCCTCAAGGTCAGCGCGAGGGTCCGGTACAACAACCGAATCAGAGATCTGTTCGACATGTACGAGGCCGAGATGATCTCCGCCTCGACTCTCGAATCAGAGATCCGTGCCGAGGCCGCTACGGATCTCCAGTCTCTTCAGCAGTCTGGCGTCGAGGCACTGTTCCTTGACAGGGGCTTGCTGCGAAACACGATGGCTCGGATCCGGATGTTGACGAATCGGTTCGGCGGGCCGAAGGAAGTCCGGATCATGACGAGCATGGTTCGGAACATGAGCCGTGACGGCGAATCGCTTGTGAGCAGCCCTGACACCACTGGCGAAGTCGTCGAGTTCTCGACGAACTATGTGCCAGCGTCGCAGCGTCCGAACTACAACGCTGCTGCTGGGTATGCCGCCAACGAATACGTCCCAGCCGTTGCGTACCAAGACGGAACTGCACAACAGATCGCCGACGCCCACAAGAAGAACAAGCGTGGCTTGTACCTGTCTCCTGTCAACGTGAAGGAACTCCAGTCAGAGATTGAGGCTGGGACCGCGATCGTCCGCATCACCGGAAATGGCACCGCCGGGTACATCCTTCGGAAGACCGGGATTGGCTGGGACATTCAGGGCGTCTTCAACGTCGGCAACATCAAGGGTGCTGGCAAGGCTGCGATCGTCGATGCGATCTCTCTTGGCGGGAATACGCTGGATTGCTTTGACGGCTACCTGCCCGAACTGTATAGTCACTTCGGCTTCGCGGCCACGCACGAACTTGAGTTTGATCCTGATCAGGCACCAACGGGGTGGGAAAACGACGACGTTCTCAGTGGAACTCCGAACGTCGTATTGATGACATTCACTGGAGTGAACCGTGACAAGCAAGCGATCGCAGACCTCGCAAAGTACTACGCCGAAAACAAGGACAAGCGTCCAGCCCGAGAAGCCCCAGAAACCGACTCGTGGCCTAGTGACGCCCAGCGAACTGAAAGCCCGAATGTCCAAGAAGTACGGCAAGCAGCGGGCCGAGCAAATGATGCGACAAGTGAAATCGTTCGACGGGTTCTGACGCCAGAGTTCTCGACCTCGACGGGCACCGTCATCAGGTCGCACATCCCGTATCTCGACTACGCCACCGTCATCGCGAACCCAACGCCAGAAGGCGTTCTCAATCTGTTCGTCAGATATCGCGCGCTCACCACGTTCGGCAAGAAGCCGTCTGCCGCTGACATCAACGAGGAATCTGTCGCACGAGAGATGGCCCGCATCGGGTTGCCCGCAGACGATGCGATCGCCAAGCATGTGGCGAAGCATTACATCGACGCCGCATCCGTGGCACCCGCGTCTGAACTGCGTGGCGAGGGAGAGGCGTTCGGCCCGAGGGGACGAGTCGAGAACGAACTCAGCAACCTGTTCGATTCCAATCCCAGCCCGACTGCTGCGGAACTGGCGTCGGTAACTGGATCGCCAAAGCCTCGCACGAAGCACCCTGTCATCCAGCACAAGCCCAAGGGCAAGGGCGACCGGGAGCAAATGGCGAAGAAGTTCGTCGAGAACTCTGAGTCTTGGCTCAAGAAGGCTGGCGTCCAGTACACGATCACCAAGAACGATCTTGAAATCGAACGCCTCCTTGAGGAGAACGGTGCTGTCATCTTCAACGGGGAAGGCGGCCCGGCGATTCATGTTCGGGCTGAGGTGATGGATCGCCACAAGACGACCCGCCCGTATGCCGACATCAAGGATGCGACTGTCAAGGCAATCGCCCTTGGGCACCACAACTGGTATCGGGAGTTCGGCCGCGAGTTCGCTCAGATCTTCGGCGAGGAAGCCCTCGTCGAAGCCGCGTTTGTCTTCGGAGTCACGTCGGCACAGTCGCCGGTCGAGGTGAACTTGGCCGACACGCTGTTTGTCATGCGCGCCGTGCGGGAGCATCGCAGGCTTGGCAAGCCTTGGACTGTCGAGGCTTTGGCCGAGTCGATGGTCGGAGTAAGGCGGCGAAGCAAGTACACCAAGACCGGAGAAACTCTTGCGTTCATATCGGGTGGCGACGCCATCCGCATGGCGGAGTTCTATGTCAACGGGCTTGGCGACTCTGACGTGTCGATCAAGACGAGGACGTACTCCGGCAGTGTTGCCGCTGCCGGTGTGAACGCCTTCTATCCGTACAGCGTCCAAGACCGCCACATGGCTGCGATGTTCGGATTCATGCCCGGATCGATCGACCCTACGAGCGGCGAGTACAAGACTGACAAGGTGTTCAAGAACCCGGAAGAGAGCAGGTACGCCTCGTATCTGACCCAGCGTCTGTCAATGGAGGAGGGGCTTCGTGGTCTGACCCCGTCTCAGATCCAGTCGGCACTCTGGTTCTACATCAAGTCTGGGCAGAGCATCTATGCAGATGCCGAGGTCAAGGAGAACGCTGGCCTTCTCAAGATCTACGAGACCCAGAATCCTGACATCACGTCCGGAACCCTCGGGTCGGCAATCCGATTCGCCGAGTACGAACTCGCGGACCTTCGAGCCGAGATTGCTGCGGATCCGACGCCCATCGATTCCGGTGACAGCGTCCCGGGATTCACGTCCTTCAAGTTCGGGCATCATGACTACACCGCCGGTCAGGCTCACGCGAGGCGTCTGAGCGAGATCATGGAGGGCGAGGCTTCGCGGGTTGTCCTCTCTGGATACCCCACGATCCAAGCACCGGGACTCACCAATCCGCTTTACCCGATGCGGGAAGCGGCGATGAATGAGATGAGTCAGAACATCCTATCCGCTGTCACGGAGACGGATGGATCGATCCGGATCCTGAACGACTTGGGCGTACCGCACACGCCGCTGATGAGCGGCGTGGGAGCGGTTGGCACCAATTCCTACCGTGCCCTTCACCTTGTTCCGCTCGTCGGCAGCATCACCGATCCATCTGCGGCGAGGATCATCGGCTCGATCGTTGGCCTTGGAACGATGCAGCCGCGAATGGCTACGGTGCAGCACACGCCGGACGGCAAGGGCGTGACACTGCGTGTCCGCCAGTCGAACGGAAACCCGCTGACGCCGAGGCAGTTGGATCAAATGGGCAAGTCGCTCGGCGTCTTCGGGCGTGGCGAGTCGGAGGTGATCCAGATGTCGTCGCCGCGTGGCGACTTCATCGATGTCACCATCATTCCGAAATCCGGCTCGGTTGACAATGCGACCGTGTCGTCGAAGTTCGATCAGGTATCCAAGGAGATCATGAATGAAACGGGACTCCAAGTCCGAGCAGAAGCCTTCAGAACAAATGTCGAAATCATCGAGTCGAAGAACTACGCCGGTGTCATCTCCGAATCTGGCTTGGCTGCGGGAAGACCATCCGACCTACTTGGAAGGGTTCTCCGTGAGGTCTCTACCCCAACCCTCTCGGTCCTCCGGTCAAGCGGATACCAATTCAACCGGCAGCAGTTCGCAGACGGACATGGAATCGACTCCGCAGTAGTCGAAGCATCGATCCCGATGGCTGAGTTCTCGACGACATCGACTTCGATCGGTGTCATGCCGATCGAGGATCAGAACCGGCTGAGGACCGAGGCTGGCGGCCCGACGTTCGTTGCCTCCGAGGGTCGTCTCGGAGAGATGGCTGCCGAAGAGTTGCGGTGGTGGTCTTCGCTTCAAGAAGATGATCGTGCCCTCATCAGATCTTGGGTTTCCGGAACGGAAGTCCCTGTCGTTATCTCGGATCCTCTCCGCGAAATGCTGGAGTTTGCCGAGCCGAGAATCGCTGGCGAGTTCTGGACAGCAATGAGAATCACTGGCACCATCGGCCATGGGTCTCTTGCTGCGGACTGCCACGTCTACTCGCTCTCGATGTTTGACAAGACGCTTGATGTCAGCGCGAACAGCACACTTGAGCCAGACCAGAAGGCCGAGGTCTCAAAGCAGGTTGCCTTGGGGATCTCCGATGGCCTTCAGTCTGTGCTTGGAATGCAGAACGACCTCAGCATTATCGGCTTCGGCCCGGCTCAAGAGATCCTTGTTGATGACAGGGGGAACTGGCGAGGCCAAGAGATTCGATACGCGACGGTCTCGGACGCCGGATTGATTCCTTCTGATCGGTGGAATGGCGACACCGTTGTCACGGTGGCCCGGATACCGGACAGCATGGCCGATGACTACAAGGACAGCAGCAGGTATCTTCGCGGTACGGATGGATCCAACTGGTACGTCTTCGGCTCGATGGTGCAGAATGTCAGTTCCATCGACAGCATCGTGTCGTCCATCGTCAGCAACAGCGAGATCACACCATACATGGCAAGCAGGGAGATCGGAAACTCTCTGACCCGAAGGGTCATGCCGTTGATGGACAGGTATCCAAAGAACCTGCGAAAGATTGCCGGGCTTTACAACAGAACTGTCGAAGCCTTGGCGAAGGCCCCGAAGATTCAGGGCCGAACCTACCGAGGACACTTTGTGTCAACAGGTGAGTTCAAGAGCGTGTTCCGCGAAGGCGATGTCTTCAGAACCGAAGCACCGGCATCGATGTCGAACAACACAAGCAGTGCATTCGACTTCATGAGTGGCAGTTACGGCTACGAAGGCCGGATGAAGGCGGAGGACACGCTCGGCATAACCACCAGAAGTAGCCCGCCTGACGTGGACCCGGACGTTCTTCCGATCTTCTTTGTGATCGAAGCGAAGACGGCTCGCATTGTCCACACTGCCAGCCTCTATGGAGACAAGTCTTCCAGAGATGGCCAGCCCACACTGCTCGGGTACGCGACCTATCCAACAGAGAGGCAGCAGGCCGATGTCGCCGGGTTCGTTGAAGATGAACTCCTATCTGAGAATCTCTCTCAGTACGAAGGCAGGATCGGCCACCTCGCAGACATTCTTGTCGAGGAGGGGCACCTCAACAGGGTCGAGGCTGATGAACTTGTCGCGAACTATGGCGTTCTGAAGCCGAGTCCCGTTGGATCCGGCGAGTTTGAATCCGTGTCCATGCTCGGCTCTTCGTATCGCGTTGACAAGATTGTGAACAACGTCGTGTATCTGACGGAGGTTGAGTCTGCGCCGGGCGACGTTCAGGTCTTCCCCGAGTTCTCGACTGGATCCAGAAGGTCGTCGTCTGCGATCGAGCCGGAGATGTCAACGACATCTTCCAAGTCGATCATGTGGCACCGAGACAAGGGTGTCCGTGAACGCCTGCACATGGACGCCCGTCGCACCGTGCAGGATCGGTTCATCGAACTCGACTATCTCCAGCGTGACATTGAGGAAGCGTTCGGAGGGCCGCTTGACATCGGCGAGGATCCGATCGTCAAGATTAGGTCGATGCCCGGCGAGACGGCACACAAGGCCGAGCGATTCTCGAAGCGTGTTGTCGAGCCAATCGCGAAAGCGATCGCTAGAGAGGGGCTGACTCAGGCTGAGATGGGTCAGTATTGTGCTGCCCTCCATGCTCTTGACGCCAACCGGGAACTGCGTGCTGCCAGTTCAGCCGCTGCCGCAGGCACGATCGACTGCGGCATCTCAGATGCCGAGGCGAATCGAATCATCGCCGACTTCCAGAAGCGTCCGAACATTGCCAACATCAACGCCATCCAGCGTCGGATCGTTGGCATTGGCAGGCAGAACCTGAGGATGGCGAAGAATGCTGGGCTGATCTCGCAGAAGCAGTTCGATGACATGTCTGCTGCCTACCCGAATTACATTCCGTTCTGGGATGCGTTCGATCCGAAGGCGAATGCCGACACGACGGGGGATCAGTTCAGTGTTCCGTCCGAGATCTTCAAGGCAAGGACTGGACGCACGGCAAACGCACTCGCTGGCAACACCAAGTTCTTTGCAGACAGGCTCGCTGCCATCGCCGATCAGCGATACCGAGTCATCCGCAAGGGACTGAACAACAACATCCTCAAGCGTCTGCTCAAGTTGTCAGCGAAGTCTGGCGGAGAAACCCTCGAAGTCTTCAAGCCGGGCCTGACCACGATCGTTGACAAGAGCGGTCGTCACCGATCCATCCCCGATACTTCTTGGATGCGAGACCCGACGATCTTCCGGGTCATGGTCGATGGTGTTCCGATTCTCCTTCAGGTGAAGAACGAGAAACTGGCGAATGCCATGAGGTCCGCGAATGTCAGCGCGAGCCAAGCGTACCGTCTCGTGATGCGTCCGTTCCAGATGTATTCGAGCCTGTTCCGCTACTTCACCACCCAGTTCGGCAACCCAGACTTCACATTCACGAACCCTGTCCGGGACATCCAGACCGCTGCCGCATCCGTAATCGGAGAGAACCAGAGACTATCCGCCTACAAGAACGGCAAGGCAAAGAACCTCAGCATGGTTGACAGGGTCAGGATCATCGCCAAGTCTGGCCTGACCCTTGGCGTTGCTTGGGGCACGGTCCTTGGTCTCGGCACCGAGCAGTCTCGTCGTGATTACGCCAAATACCGGGCACTCGGTGGACGCCAAGGCGTGTTCAAGGACCAGAACCCTGAGGCTTCTCGCCGTCGCCTGCGAGAGATTGCGATGACAGGGCAGCCTGTCACCAGTGTTGAGGGTGCGTACTACGCTGGCAAGCGTGTCGTGCGAGGAACCGTTGGCCAGATCGCTAAGGTCTGGGAGCATGTCAACACCATGTTCGATGACGGCATTCGTTTCGCGACCTATCGTCAACTGGTTCGCGAGGGTGTCCACCCCGAGAAGGCGATCGAGACAACGCGAGACCTGACCGTTGACTTCTCTCGGATGGGCACCGGAGTTGGTCCAGTCTCTGGCGAAGTTATCAATGCCCTGTACATCTACAGCAATGCGACTGTGCAGGGAACGACCAAGACCATGCGTCTCCTGAGGTCAAAGGCGGGGGCCAGTGTGGTCGGTGCGTACTTCATGGCTGGAGTCCTGTCGGAACTCTGGAACGATGATGAGGAGGATCGCGATGGCAACCTGAAGAGTGACTGGGATCAGATCCCCGACTACTACCGAGATGCTGACATGCACATTCGCATCCCGGCAGAAGATGGTGATACTGAGACCACCTACTTCAAGATCCCTGTCGCGTACGGCCTCGATGTTCCGTTCGTCATGGGTCGGCGACTTGTCAGGATGATGAAAGGCAAGGAGACGATCGGCGAGTCCAGCATGGCTATCTTGAACTCGGCCCTCAACCAGTTTGTCCCGGGCGGATTCGGTGCCACCCTGACAACCGACCCGGATGATTCTGCGACAGCATTGGCGAAGGCCCTCGCCCCTGACATGCTGGATCCTGCGATCTCGCTGTGGAAGAACAAGGACTGGCGGAACAACTCGATCTACAACGAGCCGTTCCCGACTGACACCTTGCAGAACAGGTCGGAGATGGGCCGAGACCGGACGGCGTGGTACTGGAAGGATCTCGCTGGCATGCTGAACACCGCGACCGGCGGAGATGAGGTCATGCCCGGAGCCGTGTCAATCCAGCCAGAGGTCATCCCGTATGTCCTTCGGTCGATCTTCGGTGGAACCGGGGCTGCTGCTGGCAGAGTCATGGATGGCATCGAGCGTTCGCTGCACGATGATTGGATCAGGAAGCACTATCCCAATGAGGCTGACAGGCTGATCAGCGATCTTGGATACACAGAGACTCCGGTACTCCGTCGGTTCCTGACCACCACGAACCAGCCGTATCAGGACTCCTCCTCGTACTACGAATACAAGAAGATCTCTGATCAGGCTGATCAGGCGATTCGTGAGTACGCCGAGTTGGACATGTACGAGAAGGCCGAGACTGTCGAGGCTGGTGCCCAGCCAGCACTAGCGATCAGGGAGAACATCAAGAATATCAAGGCACTCCAGAAGGAGATGCGTAATGCCAAGGCTGAGATGCAGCAGGCTGGGATGAGCAGCATGGAGATCGTCGCCGAGATGCGTCGGTACGCCGCTGAAATCAAGGAACTCCAGCGAGAGGCGGCGGTGATCTACCGAGAGGAGGAGCAGTATGCCGCGACCCAAGCGGGCACCGACTAAGGAGATCAAGTGTAGTGCCGATCTCGTTGACTGGATGAATGACATCGGGATGCTGTACGGTCTCCCTGTCAGGGACGTGATCGATGCGATCGTCGGCGACTTCTACATGCAGGCCAAGGATGACAAGTGGATCAGAGACAAGGTGCTGAAGCAGCACATCGAACTGACTGACGCGAGGCCAGCATTCTGCTACCTCGATGAGCGAGGACTCGCCCGTGTCAAAGCGAATCGTGATCGCCAGTTGAAGAAGGCTGGGATCGAAACCACCAAGGGTCAGGCTCTGCCTGACTGGCTCCAGTAGAGGACACTGACATGCCCAAGGTCGGCAACAAGCACTTCTCGTACACCAAGGCTGGCATGGCTGCGGCCAAGGACGAGGCCAAGAAGACTGGCAAGAAGGTCACGAACAAGAAGCCCATGAAGAAGGGGAAGAAGTGAGCATCGAGTACCGAGGCGAGAAGTTCGCTGGCTACAACAAGCCCAAGGCCACGCCGGGTCACGGCAAGAAGTCGCACGCCGTGCTGGCGAAGGAAGGTGACACGGTCAAGTTGATCCGGTTCGGACAGAAGGGAGTCAAGGGATCGCCCGAAGGTTCGGCCCGGAACAAGGCGTTCAAGGCACGCCACGCCAAGAACATCGCGAAGGGCAAGATGTCCGCCGCGTACTGGGCGAACAAGGTGAAGTGGTGAAACAAGAAGACCCCCCGCACCCGAAGGTGCGGGGGGCTTCTCCGTGAGGGGAGACCAAGCGTTGACAGAGAGGTGGGCTTCCCTGCCAACGCCAAAGGGGGAGTGTGTCAGAACGGTGAGTCGAGGGGCGTTCGGTCGTCGAGGTAACGAAGGACCGATTCCCAGATGTCGTGCAGCATGCTAGCGGGGTGCGTCCCGTCCCGCATGCAGGCACCCTTGAAGTTGTGGTAACTGATCAGCCGAACCTGATCGGCGATGAGTTCCGCAACCTTCTCCTTCGTGGCGATGACACGGAAGGGGTAGTCATTCATCGGCGTCTCGATCACGTCGGCATCCGAGAAGCCGACCGCCGTGAGGTGGTCACGCTGGCGGGATCGAACGAAGACGTGGTCGTGATCCTGAGGGGCGAGGCCGTCGTCGGCGTAGCCATTGGTCGGGTCGTACTCGACGACCGAGAGGACAGAGTCCTTGGTGAAAATCCACATCAGTTGGTCTCCCGATTGACAAGGGCGGTGAGTCCGCCGGAGAACGGCGGAAGGAAGTCGAGCCAGTCAGCGAGCAGGCGAGGGTCGATGATCTTGCCGGGCAGGTCCGACTCAGAGTCGGCGATGACCCAGTAGTTGCCGCCTCCGGCCTCGATCTCGATCGCCTGCATCCAATTGTCGGCCTCGCCTCGGCCGATGATCCGTCCGGGGAAGTCCATCTCCCAGTCGCCTGAGATCTTGGACACGTTCCGCAAAAACTTCTCGGCGTCCTCGAACTTGTTGAAGCCGACGGTTCGGAACTCGCCGGGGTTCTCCGGCTCAAGGTGTTCGGAGGAGGTGGTCTCGTCGCTCATGGGTTGGTCTCCGTCATGGGTGAGTGTGTACTATAGCAGGTCATCGTCAGATGTCAAGGGCGTTCGCCACTAATTGTGCAGAACGGTGAGCAAATTACGCCGACCACGAACATGATCAGGATGAGCAGTGCCTTCTTCATGCTGCACTCCTGTCAATCCACCACTGAGGCGGGCCGTCGATGCATCGATCCCACGATGCGAAGCCTGCCTTCTCAGCGAGGTAGTACCTGCGGTACGCCCGGACGGGCGAGGTGTCTCGGTACTGGTCGGGCATGGCCTGAGCATGCGGGGTCTTGGTCCCGATCGCAGGCATCCACCCTTCCATCTCGGCGAGGTGGATGATCGGCCCCTCGCAGGCATGGACCTTGCCGAACCGCTGCTCGTACTGGTGGCAGATCTCTCGGCCGTGGCGAGCGAGCCACTGGTAGTTCGCACAGGTGTCACCAGCCCAGACGGTGCAGGGGTGGTGGTGGTAGCCGCCACGGTACGGCGTGCCCGCCTGTGTCAGCGGCATGTCGGCGTCGGTGGCACCGTGTCGGCGGACGGCGGACGCCAGCATCTGGGCGGTCTCGACCGCCATCTTGGGGACGTGTTTATCGCACAGGTGACGGGCTGCGATCACGGGGCACAGGTCAAGGACGAAGATGTTCATGGGCAGATCTCCTCATAGTTCTCGGGGTCGTTCGGGTCGAGGTCAGGTGGGAAGGTGGGGTCAGGATGCATGGTGGTCTCTATTGCTAGTACAGGGTGAGTCGGACGTGCTGACCAGAGAACAGCCCGCCCTCCCCGAAGGGAGGGCAGGCCGGACGAAAGAGATCAGATGGAACGCAGGCTCTCGGCCATCGAGGCGGCGAGTGCTTCGCTGCGGCAGGATACCGTAGTGTCGCACGCATTCGCAACCGGATGCGAGGGCATGTCGATGCACAGGGAAAAGTAGGTCGCACCCTGCCGCCGCTGCTGCTCGATGAACTTGGTCGCGGATTGCCAGTCGGTGCATTCCCCGTCGGTGATCACGAAGATGACACGCCGCATCTTCGGGTTGG
>Ga0070745_1000416_pt1 | contig 26262 bp, 12 predicted proteins | sample VirMetDEL_Mar_4_FD_77438 | JGI IMG/M metagenome (GOLD analysis project Ga0070745, IMG submission 77438) | Aqueous microbial communities from the Delaware River and Bay under freshwater to marine salinity gradient to study organic matter... | ecosystem: Environmental > Aquatic > Marine > Coastal ...
CCTAAGAATGTTCCTGGCCTGAGTAAAGGTGAGAAAGCAGAGTTGGCGATGCGTAAAGCCAACCTCAAGAAGGAAGCCCTGGAAGCAACTGGTTTCTTCTCAGAGGAAGAAATCGAAGCACTCCAAGAGAAGATGTCCGCTATGGACATTGTGAGGAAGCAGGTCGAGGACAAGTACGGTAAAGGTGCTATCCACGACCCCAACGCACCCAAGAAGGAAGTTTCTCCTGAAGAGAAGAAGCGCCGCGCTGCTGAAGAAGCAAAGAACCGCGCAGCTCGCAAGAAGGAAGCAGGATACGATCCCATGCACTCCCCCCGCGACTGATGACCACCGGGCCCTACGGGGCCCTTTTTTCTTACCTAAATACCAGAAAAGAAGTACTTCACAATGGCAGCTCAAGGAACTGACAAGTTTGTAGTGAATAGGGCCGGAGTTAGTTACCAGGCTCTCTATACTGACTTGGTACAAAACATCTCCACCGATGTCTCTATTGGCACCCAGGATAACCTAGGGGCTCAGCTTATCGTTAGTGGCAATAGCAATTCAAACCTCTCCCAAATCAATATCCGTAGGGAAGAAGCAGACACCGTCGACTTTAAGTTGATCTCCTTCCTGTTGGGCGCTGACACGGGCATAACGACGTCACTCTACGACAATGCCAATATCTCCCTACACACTGATACAGCGCCCGTTGTAGGCGACGACAGCGTAACTCAGAACGTGTACCTACAGGCAACTGCACCCGGAGGAATTATCCTCGGCGCTGGTGCCGGTGAAAAGATGCGCATCGACGCTTCTGGCCGTATTGGTATTGGAACCTCTTCACCCACTGCACCCCTTCACGCTCAGGTTACTACCACCAGTTCACAATATGTTCTTGGTCCTGAAGTTTCTGCTATCTTCGAAGTAAACTCAGATAATAAGATTGTAATTCAATCTTCGACTACTGGCTCCTCTTCCGTAGCTTTCGGTGATGCCAACAGTTATGACATTGGTATGGTTACATATAACAACAACACCAATGAAATGACCATCAGCACCAACGGTACTGAAAGGGTCACCATTAAGAGTACAGGTGTTATCAACTTCTCCACCATCGACACCTATGCCGACAACACCGCGGCAATTAGCGGTGGCATGGACGAGGGTGACCTCTACCGAACAACAGACGGTACTTTGAAGATTGTTTACGCACCCTGATAGACAAACCAACCAGGACCGGTTATAACAGAGGAGTCCTGGTTCTTTTGTTATGACCGTCCAAGAAGTACAAGCCGAGGTTCAACTGCTGAACCTGAACAACATCCGCAAGTTCCCCTGCTCCCGCAGTAAGGTTGAAGACTTCTACAACATGTGGCAGCGTTTCGGGCCCCAAGCTGCTCGGGACATTATGATTCCTTCCATTTGGAACCAAGACGTTCCCCGCCCCTCGGAGTATTTCTATGGATGATAGACCCTTTGAGCTCTGGTACAAGAAGCCAGGTACAGAAGAGTACATCAAGATCGACGTTGCGTTGGATGAAATCTTCAATAGATTGAGTGCCCTAGAGGGCAAACCGGAAGACGACAACGGTCTTGGTCTAACAGACTAAATAGAGGCGGGAAACCGCCTCTTTTTTAATGAGTACCAACATAAAGAAGAAGGTGAAGAATTTTACAGACATTTCTTTATCCTTCGAGCCAAATCCAATTACTGGCGACCTCACATTACTGAGCAATGAAAGAGCAATTAACCAGGCAATTACGAATATAGTCATGTTTGCTCCTGGAGAGAACCCATTTGACCATGATATTGGGTCTAGAGTCTATGATTATCTCTTCGAGTCCATCGGGCCCGCTACTGCTGGTCTAATTCGCAATGAAATTGAGCGTTCTATTAGGTTTAATGAGCCGAGGGTTGAGCTAATTGACGTCAGGGTGGAAGAACGAGAGGAACAAAACCAGTTTGATGTTAATATCGAGTACAAAATTGTCGGATATGAGCAGATTTTCTACTTTGCGACTATTCTGAGACCCACTCGATAGGGTCTAAATAATGAAAAGAGCTGGTATTTTATTGTGGCTGGTGCAATTAACCTTACTGAGGTCGATTTTGACCAAATTAAGACAAATCTGATCAACTATCTCAAGTCGACTGGGCGATTTAGCGACTATGACTTCGACGGAAGCAACCTTCAAGTCATACTGAACCTGATTTCATATCAAGCTCAGCTCAATTCTTATAGTACCAACATGATTGCCAACGAGAGTTTCCTCTCGTCGGCTAGTTTGCGTAAGAATGTGGTGGCAAATGCCAGGATGGTGGGATACTTCCCGACGTCCACTCGTTCCGCATTTAGTGAAATCTCCTTCTCATACCAGCTCGACGAGACGGATTACCCAAGCGGTTTCCCAAAAACACTCCAAATTCAGCCCGGCATCGTATTTGTCACCGAAGACGGCAAAAACAGCCTCACATTCAACACAATCGACCCCCAGCAAGCTGGTGTGAGCTCCACCGGGCTTGTGGCGTTCACCGATGTTGTTATCTATGAGGGAACCTACCTCTCCGCATCTTTCACAAGAGACACCACAAAGTACAACCAGAAGTTCATTCTGGAGAATTCTAACATCGATACCTCAACACTTCGCGTCAAAGTCCAGGAAGATCCAAACCAAGAGGTCATCGTAGAGTACACTCTGGCGGAAAACTTAGTAGAGATTGACGGAAGTAGCCGAGTTTATTGGATCGAAGAGGTTACAGATTCCAAATACGAACTAACTTTCGGCGATGGGTTCTTCGGGAAAGCACTACAAAATGGATCAAAGATTTCAATTAACTATCTTGTAAGTTCTGGCGTTAATGGAAATGGCGTCCAAGGCACTGGTTCCTTTGGTTTTGCCGGAAAGGTAATTGACAGTAAAGGTGCAGCTGTCACTATCGAGCCCACAGTGACCAGTGTCTCCCGTTCGCAGGTTGGTGCTGACATTGAAGACGTAAGTTCTATCAAGTTCCGGGCGCCGCGGGAAAACGCAGCACAAAGTCGTTGCGTTATTGCAGAAGACTATGAGACTCTCATTCGGAACATTTTCCCCTCCACAGAGGACATCTATGTCTTTGGTGGTGAAACTCTAGACTCCCCACAATATGGTAGGGTTTTCGTTGCAATTAAACCAATTGGTGCCGATAGGCTGACCAACCAGGCCAAAAACTTTATTAAGAAATCTCTCAAGAAGTATAGAATTGCTTCTCTGGATATTGTTATCATCGACGCAGATATTCTTTATGTTGAGGTTCAGTCTGTTGTTTACTATGATGACAAGAAGACCCTCAAAGACTCCTCCAACATTTCTTCAGATGTAAAGGGAACTCTTAATAATTATGGTTCTTCCTCTACTGTTTCTAAGTTCGGTGGTGCCATTCGCTACTCTCGTATCGTTGGTGCCATTGACGATTCGGATAAGTCTATCACTCGGAACAACACCACCCTCCGCATGAGAAGGGATCTCGCTCCTCTCTTTAACACTTCTGCTTCTTATGAGTTGTGCTTCGAGAATAGCTTCAAAAACATCCCCAACTCAGGGCAGGCTAGTGTCTACTCTACTGGTTTTAGAGTTCTGAACGACACGAACACTTATTATTTCGAAGACGACTCCAACGGAGCCATCTATCTATTCTACCTCCAAGACAACCAAAAGGTAATTGTCGACGCAAACTTCGGTACTGTTGACTATTTGAAGGGTGAGATTCTGCTCGGATACTCCTCCCCCGTAACCATTGTAAATACAACTGTAAGCGCCGATGTCGTAGAAGTAAGAGCAATCCCAGAGAACCAGGATATCATCGCCAAGCAGACGATTTACCTAGATCTGGATGTTTCTAAATCCGACATTGTTTCTATCGTAGACACAGAAATTACAGGATCATGAACGACAAGGTCACCGCCTCCACTCAGGTAGATTCTCTACTCCCAAACTACATCTACGACAACTATTCTAATTTTGTGAACTTCATGGAACACTCCATGAAGTCACAAGAGCGTTTGGGTTTTGGTCAGGACATCCTACAAAACCTCCAGAAGTACCGCGACTTCGATACCTACAAGGACGGTATTGTAGAATATAACACACTAGCCGCAGCAATTGATGCAGACGATGATGAACTGGAATTGGTTAGTGGTTTTGGATTCCCTGAAAGGGACGGTGTTATTTTACTAGACGACGAGGTTATTTTATATCATTCTAGGGAAGGGAACATACTCTATGGTCTGCAGCGCGGCGCTGCAGCCACCACCGTTCTCCCTACTCTGCGCTCAGACGGCCACTATGCCGTCACCAAGGCGGCTGCGCACGGTAAGGGTGTCCAGGTCCAGAACCTCTCGGTTCTCTTCCTGGTGGCGATGCTGAGCACCATTCACGAGTCGTTCACTCCCAACATCAGCAGCGACCGTGTATCTAAGCAGGTCAACCGCTCTTCCCTCTTACAAAACATTAGAGACTTCTTTGCGTCTAAGGGTTCTGAGCTCGGCATCCAGTCCCTCTTTAAGATGCTGTTCGCTCAGAACGACGTAGAGGTAAGCTACCCAGGCGACCGTATGGTTAAGACATCGGACTCTACGTGGGCCGATACGGCCCTTCTGAGGGTGGTCCCTATACCTGAGGCCCTCACCAACCCAGAGACGACCTGGTCGACGCCAGAGAGGGCAGTAGGCAATATTGTCAAACTGATCAATTATAACAACAAGGAAGTTCTAGCAAGGTTCTATTCTGACTACGTTTCCATCTACCCCTTCCAGGACACCGTACAATACGAGTTCTCGGTAGAGATTGACTCCGTGAACGGAGACGTTCGTTCAAACCCCTCCACGAGTCTCACAAGGGCCTTAGAGGTCTTTGGTGGAACGGATGACCGTGATGATGTTACGACTATTACTGTAGAGTCGACCATTGGTTTCCCTGAAGCCGGCTATGTCTTCATCGATGGGGAGGGCATTCAGTACACAAGTAAGACCGCAAACCAGTTCCTCGGTTGTTCCCGTGGTGCTGTATCTTTGACGGTAGATCATAAGATTGGAGCTAAGGTCTGGGGCCCTTATTATCTACATGCAGAGTGGACCGTTGACGGAGAAACGTTCTCTAGTGACTCTTGGCCACTCGGTCTCGTCGACCAAGTGGACATCGTCAACGCTGGTCTCCTCATGGAACCAGGCGACGAAATCACACCCGGTGGCCCCGGTATGGTCGATCCTGAGAACCACACGCTAAACAGCTGGATTGAGAACTACGACGACGAGCTCGCAACCCAGGAAAACGTATCCCATCTAGCTTACGTTGGATACATTCAGGAAAACGGATCCGGTCTAGCTTACGTTGGCAACTACACCAAAGGGGTGAGTGGAGTTTACTTCGATGAGAAGTATGTTTATGTAATGTCCTCCAACCTCCCCTCCTATGAGATTGAGTCTTTCAGTACCGATGGGAGCGTTGGTGGAGATTTGAAGGGTGAGAACGCCTGTTACGTCATCCCACAACGCAATTCAATTAGAAAGAACGAAGACAATATCAGAAAGGGAACTGACATTATTGGTGTGGCAGTAGACGGTGTTCCTTTCTACAGCAACGTTTCCAAAGAGTCCACAGTGTATGGAAAGGTTCTTAGATATAAGGTCAACACCCCAGGCGATGGGTATGTGAAGCCAACCGTCTTCACAGAAGGTGGAGCACAAGCAACTGCCGTCGTTAGTGGTGGTCGCGTCAAAGAAATTCTCCTTCGCTTCTCGCCAACTTACACCACACAACCTTCTGTTGTGGTTTCTGACGGCCGTGGCGCCGAGATCTCACTAACCTTCGACAACTATGGTAGGATCCTAACCGCCAATGTCGTTAATGGTGGAGAAGGATATAACACCACACCCGGTGTTGACGTCTACGACTCTACCGATCGCGGTGAGGGCGCACGCCTTACTACTACCATCTCTGGTGGTAAGGTTGTTAGTGTTACTATTGTAGATCCAGGACTGGACTACAACCCAGAAACCACAGTAGCTAATGTCGTATCGGTCGGTGAGGGATGTACCGCAGAAGCAATCTGTGAGGAGTGGGTCTATGACGAATACACAAAAGTTCGACTCAACCCAAACCAAGACCTCGACGGCAGTAACGCTTTCCTGTTCCCAGACGAAAACGGAGTCAATTCTAAGTTCGCCTATCTTGGAAACCCACTCTACCTAAGGGAAAGTTTGGGGGATAACGGTGAACAACACTCACCCATTCTGGGTTGGGCGGTAGATGGTAACCCAATTTACGGACCATATGGTTTCACCAACGGAGTGGATGACTCTGGTGGTATTACGGCACAGTCTAGTGGTTATTATCTCCCTGAGGACAGGACTGCATGCATCCCACTCAATTCTGACGATTCGGCTATCGATCCCCCCTCCACCGAAGCGTTCAGGATGGGAACCTTTGTTCAAGACTACGTTTGGGATCCCGCGGTTGCTGGCATTGTCGGAGGTGCCCTTTTGACGGACCCGAACAGGGACTACATTCAAACCGAGAATGAAGAGGACATCAATTTCACAAAGCAAGTCACTACGATTCTCGACCGCTCCAACGGAAAGGTTTGCAATACTCCAGAATTCCCCGCGGAACTGTATCCAGAAGGTGTGTTTGTTTATTTTACCCCTGTCTTCGGTACTACCGCTTTTTACCCATACGTAGTTGGAGACTTCTTTGCCAACAGACCACAATCCCAAAAACCAGTTCTTTTGGTTGATGGGGAAGTCATGCAAACCGACATGCCAGAGTCGGCGTATGACGACAGAAGGTATATTAGGAACTTCAGTAAAACCTACAGGAGAAGAAATCCATACCTCACATCAACGAAAGAAGAACTCGAGGTGGAAATTACAGGATACGGTGGTACCGGAAAGGGTAGCATTGCGAGCATCCTCGTCGATGACGGCGTGACAACTGGAGACGCTGCCGTTGGTGACTATCTCTATTTTGATAATGAAGATACGGATGGTGCCGGTGCCTCTGCTGTTGTAACTCACGTCAAACCCAACTTACAAGTTGTAATTTCTACAAACGCAACCTCCGAGCCTGTCGGTGGTGAAGAAATTGTAACTCGCCTGATGTCACATAGGCAGAGAATTGTCCTCTCTGGCATTGAGAATGAGGCAGACACTTACACCTTCCCCAGAGGGTTTACAATTTCAACCTCTAGTGGAGCAACTGCGGTAGTTGGAGACTACAATGCACAAGATAAGGTCCTAATTGTCCAGACTGTCTCTGAGGAGATGGTTAAGTATGGAGATGTCTTCGAAGATGCAAGGGGCACATCCATCCAACTACCAGAGAACGCTACAGCAAACGAAACTCTCCTGTCTGGTGACATCGTTGGTGGTGTCTCGACGCACCTATCATTCCAAGTTCCCGAGAGCGAAGATGCCAACGCTGGCGACCTTTTCTGGTCCTCAGCGAGCGGGAGACTCTACATTTTCTTTGATGATGGCGACACCCAACAGTGGGTTTCTGCCTTCCCCGTTGGTATGCGTTCTTTCGCTTCCGGTTCGAAGGACACGGTTCTGAGTCCATTCGACTACGCCAAGTTCGATATGAACTTCCTGAGGGACCAGGCGATACCAAACAACTCCACATACATTTCAGAATGGAGCGTCTCCCAAAGGAACGCTGGTGGTGTTTTCCCACATTCTTATGTGGACGAAACTGGTCTGGTTACCAATCCCGTAGGGAATAGGTTGAGATACACCAGAGATTGGAGTGTGAGTTGGAGTGATGTTAATGTGACTAACAGCACTGTAGCAATTCAACCCCCTAATACAGGTTATGCGGCCGCGCTGACGAATTTAATTGTAGAGGAAGCCACAACAACCAAGCACAGAATAGTTCAATACGCCACATTCGTAGGAACCAACACATACACAGTCTCCGCGTATTGTAGGAGGGCGACTGGAAGTAGGGATGTTGTATTGAGCTGTTACGAAAGGGGAAATGAACGATGGGCGGTTTCGTTCTCACTGGACAACGAAGACTGTCGGATTTCAGTAGGTGCCACCTCGAGCGGTTCTTACGAGACTGGTGGTGGTACATTTGAAGTTCTCAGTTTCTCGAATGAAGATGTCGGAGATGACTGGCACCGCTTAACAGTGGTGGTTAAGGACACAGGTCCAACAAATCTGGGCCAATTTGCCCTCTGTTTGATACCAGACATCAACACACATTATGATAATTCATATCTTGGGGATGTCGGCGAATCGCTCTATGTTTGGGGAACACAGGTCACCACAGGAATTCTACCTTCTGCAAACTTCGTCCCAACAGACAACAATCCAAACACAGCCGCACGTTTCACCCACGACCCAACCACCCTGGAACCCCTCGGTCTCCTAATCGAACCCATGGTGACGAACTACGCCACTAACAATACAGTTTATTCTGGAATGTACGTCGATGAAGTTCCAGGTGGAGTTGAGGTCACCACAGATGTCATTGCGCCAGATGGATCCACAACTGCTTGGGTTCATGGTGAAGGTATCGGAATTAGGTACATCACCGTCCCTGCTGGGGATAGTTACACCTTCTCGTTCTTCGCCAAGGAAGGTGAGGGTAGTCAGGTTTGGGCTTCGTGTGGTTTTAACTCAGAAGACCGAGACTCAAATGTCAAGATACATGACTGGGAAACTGGAACCACGAACGCAACCTGGACGAGGGTCGATTACATCAACGGTTGGTCTAGGTTCTATAAGACATTCACCAGCACAGCAGAAACAAACTTTATTATCCAGTTCAACTCAGTGACTGAGGGTGTTGTTTTGTGGGGACCTCAGCTTCAAGCTGGAAGCGTGGCCACTTCGTTTATGTTCTCCTACGAAGGAGTCGATGACACGACCGTTAAATCTGGCGATTCACTATCCATCACTGGAACAAATTTCGGCACCTCAATCGACGAGTTTAGTTTCTTCTTCGAAGGTACTGCTGCTGGTGAGGTAAATGGAACAGACGATCAGGCACTACTTACACTGAGTGCAACTTCGGGAGCAACTCCAGTCACTCTATTGCGAGATGGCATCACGGGGGAAACCCTGTTGAACTCGGATGTTACCGCTCTTGACATCACAGCCACCGACACCACCGCTTGGGTTGGTGGTACGAATAAGTACTCCACCGGTGTGGCTCTGAACGACGCTATCCTTTATACTGACGGAACACAGACGGCAACGGACACCACAACCAATGCACTAATCAATATGACGGAGTTGGCGATTGGTGCCTCGGCAAATGGTGGGGACAGTTTCAACGGTGTCATTTCTAGGGCTTCTCTTTGGGCCTCCAAACTGACCACCATTGAGTTGGCTTCGATTAGTAACGTTACAACCACAGCAAACGTCACAAACACCCACACGGGTTCCACAATCGCTATCTCAGACACAGCCCCCTCGAGGAGGGCTGACGGCTCACCGAACAAGCGTGGAGACCTCTGGTGGTCGTCCTACACCGGTTTCCTTTACATCTACAACGCAGACGACGTTAGTGGGTTCCCAGACGGCTATCGTAAATGGACTTCCGAGTGGGTCTGCACTGACCCAACCGGTATGATTTCGATGGAGGGTGCTTCTAACAACTATGAATATAGTACACTAAGTGCCGGTGGTGGTCCAAATTATGAAGATAACGTTCGCGTTGTCATCTCCGACACCTCACCTTCTCTCTTACCCAACGGCGATCCTATCACGAAAGGAACTCTTTGGTGGTCCCCGATTAATGGTAAGATGTATATCTACTATGTCGACTCAGACACCTCTCAGTGGGTAATTACCAACCCAACCGGAACTCTGTCTGGCGAATACTCACTCGACGGGATAGTCGTTGGTGACGGTAGTGGGCAACAGACAGTCATCTCTATCATACCCGAATCCGTAAACAGAAACGTCCTTTGGGTGGAAAGTCTGAAAAACATGTTTGTTGGTGATGCAATTGAAATCACATGGGGCACGCCTGGTTCAAGTCAATCCAAACAGGATATGACCATTCGTGAGATTCTCTCAGACCGTTCAATTAAGGTCACAAAAGATACAACAAATCAACAACAACCCATACCCCATGGGGCGATCGTCACCAACCGAAGCCGTTACGTTTATAGAATCACCACAGATGTCGATAACGGTCTGCGGCCTGGAATTGAGATTGAGGTTACCTCACCTCTGAACCCAACAATGGATGGCAAATATACTGTCCAGAGTGTTGGGGACGTCGATGTTGCAGAAGGAACGGCAACTATTCTAGACGGCCGAGTCGTTTCTGTCGAAGTAACCGAACCCGGATTCAACTACCCAGAAGACTTCTATGTCTATTTTAACGGTGGTGCTGGTGTTGGTGCTTATGGTTACGCAAACGTAGAGAACGGGCAAGTTCAGAGTGTGGACATCATCGAAGGTGGTGTGAATTACGTCACAGTCCCTGACGTTGTCTTTAGCGACGAGAACAGCAGCAAGTCCTTCACTATCTTCACTGACGAAGTATTCGTTGCGGATCCCGACCTAGTCTACATCACCACCGATGACACTGTTCAAATCTTTACCCCCTGTGCGATTGCTAAGGTTGAACTCCTCTCCGGTGGATTTGGTTACAATAAACTACCACTCCCAATCGGAAGAATTCTCCGTGCGAGTGAGAGGGCTGAAACCAAGATCACCATGGACGGAACGACTATCGGTGAAGTTGAGGTTCTGGATGGTGGTGCACGTTACGACAGCCCAGTCGCTGTGTTCTCAGACTCAACCGGAAACGGTTATGGTGCAACTGCAGACGTTACGGTAGTCGACGGTGAAATTACCGAAATCACAGTAACCAACCAAGGAACCAACTATGTTGAACCTTACCTGGACCTGGTGGAACTCGGTGGGGCCTACCCAATGACAACCACAAACATCGGGCCGATCAAGTCTGTGTCGGTTGTGAATCCCGGAAGGAACATCTCTTCCGAAAGGTCCTTGGCTCCAGAATTGGTTATGGACGTAAGGTTGGTCTTTAGGAGGGTAGATAGTTACTCCCACCTCTTCACTATCGGTGACGAGATCTACCAAGGTTCTGCCAACCAAAAGTCAGCAACAGCGAATATTGAGGAATACGATGCAATTCGTCAAATTCTCAAGCTAACCAACGTTGAAGGACACTTCCTCTCAGATCGAATGATATATGGGCCAGCCGGAACTGGAGGAATGGTCATCATGAGCGGCCAGGGTGAACTTTACATCCACGTCGACGGAATCTCAGAACCCAAGGGTAGGTTTATCACAGACAAATCCAAGGTGAGTGAGTCCTACCCAGTAATCCAAGACTCGGAATACTACCAGTGGTTCTCATATGAGATTGCTTCCTCACTCCAGAAAGTCCAATACGAAACCTTCGTCAAAGACATTATCCACCCGGCCGGTTTCCAAATGTTCTCGTCTGTGAGACTCGGAAGTTCCGCGACTTGCGTAACAAACTCACCAGAAGTAGAGATTGAAATAACATAAACAACGGGTTGAGGCATCCCAGATAAATAACTGAAACAGGACTTTCTGGGATGCCTTCAGTAACCACAAACGATCTTAGGATCTTAAATACGGAGAACTTGGTCGAGGATCTCTCCGATCTAGCGAACACTGGTTTGGCCTACGTTGCTATTGGGCGCCCTGTGGAGTGGGAGTCTGGCGACCAGACTCCACCAATACCATCAAACAACAAAGACGAGTTTAACGAACTCTTCGATGAAATGATGGCACTCAAGAAAATTGAGAATGGAACGTCCTATCCGCTAATTTCAAGATATGAGTGGGTGTCTGGTTCCTTTTATGATATCTATAGGCACGATTATTCAGAAACTAACACCTCAAGGACCGGCGCCAGCAATCTCGCCAGCGCTCGTTATGTTGTAATCAACCAGAACAACGACGTTTATGTTTGTCTGAATAACAAAGGTGGTCAACCTTCCACGGCAGAGCCCCAAAACGAAGGAGACACCCCTTTCTACACATCAGACGGTTATCAGTGGCTGCGCGTGTATCAGCTAACCACAGCAAACCTAGAGCAGAGCACATCTGCCCTAATTCCTGTCATCACTGCCGCAGAAAACGATCCTATCACCACCACAGACGGAGCTGTCTACACGGCCTTAATCGACAATCCTGGAGCAAACTACACCTCTTCACCAGCGGGTGCAACTAACCAGATTAACGACTACTATTGCAGAATCACTGGAGACGGCACCGGGGCTGTTGCGAAAGTCACTGTAACCAATGGTCAGATCTCCGACATCACAATCGTTAGGTTTGGTAGTGGCTACACCTATGCACATATTGACTTTAGGGCAAACTTTGTGTACAAGAGCCTTGAGGACCTCGACAACAGAACCAACGCCCTCAACCCCCTCGGCGATGGAACTTTCGCTTCGACAGTCATTATTGGTCCCAGCGGTGGTTGGGGAACTGACTTGGTTCGCGAATTGTCGGCGACCAAGTGTGGTGTTTTTATGCCCCTCGACTTCAACGAGACTGACTTCCTCACAGGAACCACGTTCCGCCAGGTTGCTATTCTGAAGGGTGTGGAGGCAATCCCCACTCTAACGAACCCAGTAACGATGGACGCCACGTTCGCTGTTAGGGTCACAACAGTAAACGCAGAAGCTCCAATTTACACACCAGGTGAGCTTATTTCCCAATCAGTTACCGTCGACGGTCAGACCAAGACTGCGTGGGGAATTGTTGCCCAATGGGGTGGAGACGACGAGGTTAATGGCATTCTCTCTTATGTCCAAGATCCACGTGTAAAGACCGATGACGATGGTGGCATCTACGAGTTCACAGGAACTAGCCCAATTATTGGACAAACTACCGGAAAGATTGGGATTGCTGACAACTTCGACGGTGACGAAAGTAACAGAACATTCGAAAACGGGTACTCTCGACCAGAAGTGGTCAAGTATACTGGGGAACTTATCCACCTTAGTAACACCACACCAGTCTTGAGAAGTTCGTCACAGACAGAAAAGTTGTCGATTATTATATCATACTGACCCTTTCTTATCCAGTCTAAATACTAAAAAAGGAAACCAACACCAGTTTCACCATGGCAAGCGAAAAGAACCTCAACGTTTCACCCTATTATGATGACTTTGACCCTAATAAGAACTACTATCGTGTTCTTTATAAGGCTGGTTATCCAATTCAAGCTAGAGAACTAACCACACAACAGTCCATTCTTCAGGACCAGGTTGAGAAGCTGGCGTCTCGCCTTCTCGCCGAAGGTGATAACGTAGTTCCCGGTGAGTTTTCTCTGATCTCACCATCTCCATATGTCCGCTTGTCGACTTTCACGAATGGCGCGGAAGTCGAAGACTTTGTTGGTTATACCATAACTGGCGCGACGTCTGGTGTCGTCGCTACTGTTATTTTCGCTGTCGCTGCTAGTACAACTGACGACTCTATTCTTTTCGTTTCCTATGACGATTCTGGGACCGATGAGGAAAGTACCACTTTCCTGGAAGGTGAGATTCTGGAGTCCAGCAACCCAAACGCAATTACAGGTACTGTTGGTGTCGATGGCGTTTCTCTCCCTGTCGACGTTCCCCCAATTGGTGAGGGTGCTCTGTTTACCGTAGGTGAGGGTTCATATTACATCAACGGGACAATTGTCCGCAACGACGATCAGACTATTGTTGCTTCCAAGTATGACACTCGTTTCTCTGCGAAGTGTGGTTTTGTTGTAACTGAGACCTTCGTCACTTCCGATCAAGATCCCTCGCTGCTGGATAACTCACAAGGTTCTTCCAACTTCGCTGCCCCTGGTGCCGATCGTCTGAAAATCACCCTGACCCTGGCCACTCGCGACATTGACGACGAGACTGATAATAACTTTGTCGTTCTGGCGGAGGTTGTGCAGGGTAACATCCTTCGCACCCCCGGCAACACTGTAAAGTGGGACTGGCTCTATGAAATCCTAGCGCGGCGCACTTATGACGAGTCTGGTGACTATATCGTTACCGATTTCGCAACTAACCTCCTAGAGTATCATAACGACGACGATGAAGACCAAGTGGGTCTTTTTGATGCCGACGATGATGGTCTCTATCCTGCTGTTCCTGGTTCAGAGGACCAAACCCCACTAACTTACGATGAAGCAGATTCCAAGTATGTCGTGGCAGTCGATCCCGGTAAGGCTTATGTGAAGGGTTATGAGATTGATCTCACTAACCTCTCCTACATGTATGGAACTAAAGCACGAAGCACCAAGTTCCGCCCAAACACCCTCGCCGCAATCACTGAGGGTTTCAACCTGACCCTTTCCAACGTTTACGGAACCCCGGATTTCCAGAACATCTCTGGTGTTGGTTCTTCTGTCGCATTTAACGATGTTGTTCTTTATCGCGACTTCGGCGATGGTTTTGTTGGCGATAGTGCTTCCAACGGCCGGCCTCTGAACCGAGGCAACGCCCCATGGAGGACCTATCACATCCTCGCAGACGGTAACATTGGTAGCGCACCAACTGGTTACACTGAGGTTTATAAGGAAGGTCGTGGTTGTGTTGTCAACACTTCTAGTACCATCCGTCGAGGTGACTCAATTGGTAACGCTCGTGTTCTTGTAGCACACGAGATTACACCAAAACCCGCTGGTGTCATCCGCCCCCGCTACATGCTCCCAGAAGACCGAGTCAACCTGGGTGACGGGTTCTTTGGTTACAACTCCACATTCAAGTTGGGCGTCATGCAAGGCGTCTACTTCACGGAAATCGCACTATCCAACGTCAAGAACGGTGGAACCGAATGGGTAGCCGGTGAGTTGGTTGAAGGTGAGACCTCAGGCGCCACTGGTGTTGTTGAGGTTGGTTCAACGTCGACGACCCTGATTCTCTCCAACGTTGTTGGTTCTTTCAAGCCGGGTGAGAAAGTCACCCAAGGTAATAAAGTTTCCGAGATCCTCCTCAACGACGATGTTTCCTCCCTCGTCTTCATCAACAGAGGAACTAATAACAACACTTACGACCTCTCAAACGAAACCAGTTTGAAGTTTAAGGCCCTTGGTGCAACCAAGACTCTCACTTTCAGTGCTGGAGACTTCACTAAGACTTCTTACGGAATCTTCCTCACGAATAGTGGCCGCCGTAAGCTCAGAGACTTCCCTGTTGCAGCAGACACCACAAAGGGTGGAATTATCTACACAACTGTTGAGACTTCCCCCTCTGGTGTTGACGGATATTGCCTGTTCCGTAGGGGAATTGTCAATAACACTCTCGGCCTGGCTAAGTCTTTCTATTCTCCTCTGGCTGACACTAACGACTTCTCTGCTGACATTTCTGCAGAAACAAACGAAGACTCTAACGTTATCGACGTAGCAAATGGAGCTCTCTTCAGGGGTCAAGCCAACAGCACAACTCTAGTTTGCAACAACTACACTGGAGACGCCTCCAAACAACTTCTTCCAGGTGACATTATCTCGTTTGTCGATGACCTCGGAAGCGACATCACCAGTGTGGTTCTGTGTGCAACCAAGCCCGTTGGTTATGGTGCCAACAAAACCAAGTCACGAATCATCCTGACCGTTCCCCTCCCTGCAAACGTAAGCAACGCAACTGTTCAGAGGGTTCGTAGTAAAACTCGTGGCAACCAGCGCCAGACCCTGGTTTACCAGCTTCCAGCTGAAACTATTTCCACTCTGGAGACCAATTCTGAAGAGACATCCATCTCTTATCAGATTCTTCGTGAGTTTATTGTTAACGTCCAAGCTGGAGCAAGCTCCATCACTCTGACCACAACCGCAAACAACGAGACCTTCATTGACTCCACAAGTAGAACTTCGGTTGCTGTTGCCCAGAACCTCTCAGACACAACTGACGCTGGTCAGTTTGAGGGTCGTGCCCTAACTGTCAATAGTGTTGATGTTTCGCAAGACAACGGCAAGAAGGTCATTCTGAATCTCGGTCAAACTCTGACTGACTCTCTGAAGATTAAGATTCTGATTCCCGTCTTTGTGTCCGACGCAATTGCTAAGCGAAAGAAGGCAATTGTTGACCATGAGATCGAACTCGGGCCCGACAATGGAACCAATGGTGACGTTATCTCTCTCGGTTTGGCTGATGTTTATGAAGTAACAGCTATCACTAAGGACGGCCGTAACTACATCGACAACTACACCTTTGATAACGGACAGCGCGATAACATCTATGACATCTCCCGTCTGGTTCTGAAGCCAGGTCGTCGCCGTGTTGGCGGAACCGTCACTGTAACCTGTAGCTACTTTGAACACACTGGCACTGGTGACTTCTTCTCTGTTAACTCCTACACCGACGAAGGCGGAGTTAACTACGAGAACATCCCAACCTACACCTCCAAGAACATCCTTCGTAGAGAAACTACTTATTCTAAGGATAAGAACCGCAACACTATCTACCTGAGGGACTGTGTTGACTTCCGCCCCGTTGTTAACACAATCGGTAGTGATGCGACTGTCTTGGCTCGCGTCGTCGATGGTGCAGATGAGCAGAACGCCATGTCCTTCAAGGACAGCACCAACGGAGGTAATGCCTTTGCACCACGCATGCCTCTAATTAACACCCAGTTCATCTGTGACCTGCAGTACTATCAGGCACGTTACGACTCCCTTTTCCTACAGTCCGACGGCGCTCTTGCTCTGATTTCTGGTGAGGCAGCAGACGACCCCCAACCTGCAAAGGACATGTCTTCGGGAATTCGTCTCTATGACTACTTCCTACCCCCCTACACCTTCAGCCTCTCTGACATTTACACCAAGAAGTTTAACTATAAGCGTTACAGGATGCAGGACATTGCGGCCATCGATCGTCAGGTCCAAAACTTGACCGAATTGGTCACCCTCTCCCTGTTGGAGCAGGACGCCATCAACATGAACGTTCGAGACGCTGCCACTGGACTCGACCGCTTTAAGAACGGAATTGTTGTCGACAACTTCAGCAACCACGCAAACGGAGAAACCAAACTCACCCAATATCGCTGTGCGATCGATCCCGAAAACGACATTCTCCGTGCACCTTACTTCATTGACCAACTTGAATTGGAAGACGTCGTTCAAACTAACAAAGGGCGTTCTGATAAGAATTATGCTCTGAACAACGGGATCATCACCCTCGACTATACACCAGCACGTCTGATCAACCAACCAAAGGCAACTCGCTGGATCAATGTTCAACCATACTCAGTCTTCACCTACGAAGGTGAGTTGCGTCTATTCCCCGACATTGACACCTTCAGCGATCAGAACCGTCTCCCAGACCTCAGAATTGAAGATAACTCCCTCTTCAACGCTATGGTTGACCAAACCCAAACCATGAACGGTGGTGGAATGGGTACCGTCTGGGGTAGGTGGAGTGAAAGTGGACAGACCCGCTCCAGAACACAAACCCAGACTACAATCAATGTAACCTCTTCCCGTATGGAGAGGACCTCTTACGGCGATCGTGTGGTTGACGTTCAGGTTGCCGAGAAGATGCGAACCATTCCCGTTCGCTTCACCGCCTCTAACCTGAAGCCAAACACAACCTATTATGCCTTCTTCGATGGTGTAAACGTAACTGATTGGTGTATCCGAGGACGGCTGAGTACCAACTTCTCCGATGGCGTAAGGCGTTACACCAGGGCAGATAATACGAGCTCTAAGTTCAGCGATGCTCTCGTAAGTGACGGTGTTGGACGCATTCAAGGTTATTTCCTTGTTCCCTCTGGTCGTGCACCAAAAGGTGACTCTGGCCTTAACGTCACCAAGCGTTTCTGGGGAGTTCAGTATAGAACCAGTGGTACTTCTCGTAGCTTCTCCACCGGAACCAGAACTCTGCGTTTGACAGATAACGTTCAAAATCCAAGCGATCTGGAACTGGTTGGTGGCATTTGTGAAACTAACTTCACCTCTTCCGGTGTTATCTCTGACGTTCAGGAGACGATCGTCTCCACCCGCATCCCCGAGTTCTCAACCAGCACACGAATAACCGACACTGAGACTCAGCAGATTCCTCAGCCCGTCATTAACAACATCACCAATGTCACCAATGAAATCACCAACGTAACTAACGTAACCGAGGTCACTGAGGTCACCAACGTAACTAACGTAACCGAGGTCACTGAGGTCACCAATAACATCGTCCGTCAACAAGAACCCAACCGATGGGATCCCGTTGCACAAACTTTCTCGGTTAGCTCTAAGACCGCACCAGAAGGTGTGTTCCTTACCAGTGTTGATGTTTTCTTCCGAACCATCGACAAAAAGGCCCCCTGTGAAGTTTATTTGGTAACAACAGATGGTCAGGTTCCTACTGAAATAATCCTCCCACACTCCCATGTAACTAAGACAGCCAAGACTACCATCAAGGTTCGCTGCACAAAACTTGTCGGTTCAACAACAACCCTCAGAAGTGGAACGCGCGTTAAGGGTGCAAAGTCCGGTTGCGTTGGAACACTCTCTTCTGCTGTTGTATTCAGTTCTGCCGGCACCAACGCCTCCACGAACGTCAATAACTCAACTTACAACCTCGTTATTGGTAGTTACGAAGGTGCTCAGGGATTTGAACCAGGTGAGCAGATTATTCCTCTCGTAAGCCCACGTCTCGCCGATAAGTTCTACATCGCCGGTGACACCTACCGTCTGACCCGTGCAGACATCGTCAAGCTCGGATCCGGTTACACCAACGCAACTGTTACATTCTCGGCACCCCAACTCCCCGGTGGAACAAGAGCTACCGGAATCTGTAAGGTTGCAGATGGTCGAGTCTATGAGGTTGAGGTCACCAACCCAGGAAGCGGTTACACCAGCATCCCAACCGCAACTGTTTCGGGTAACGGTAAGGGTGCAACCATCACTTGCCGTGCAGACTTCCGAGATGGTCGCGCTGTGAGAATGGGCTGCACAGCCTCCAACGACGCAACAGTTGCAACCAGGTTCGAGTTCAAGGCGCCAGTTTTCATCGCCCCAGACACCTATTATGCCTTTGTCGTTAAGTCGGCAACCTCTCTGGACTACACAGTCTGGACTGCTAAGATGGGTGAGTTTGAGATCGGTGCGAACGGAAAAGTCACAAACAAGCGTGTAACTAAACAGCCTACACTTGGTGCACTGTTCAAGTCGCAAAACGGTGGCCTTTGGACGGAAGACCAGACACAGGACATGGCTTTCCGAATTTACTGTGCAAACTTCAAGACTAACACGGTCGCGCAGGTCGAGTTACAAAACGAACCACTTGATGTTCGTGTCCTCCTAACCGATCCAATTGAAACCAACAATGACGGTTCAGACACCACTTCCTTCGCCTTCGGAGACAACCCAAAGATCGTCAAGGTTCATCACCACATGCACGGGCTTGCACCTGGCGACTACGTAGCCATCGGTGGTGTTGTAAACAACCCAGGTGGAATTCCAAACGAGGAACTCAACACACTCCACACGGTTATTGCCTCCGACATGGAAGCTTTCACCTTCGAAGTGACCACCTCCGCCACCTCATCCGGGCGTGACGGTGGATCCTCAGTCAGCTGCTCTTACAACCGACCCTTCGAAGTCATAAACGTGACATCTGGTGTTATGGACTTCACCACAACTAACGTTGTTGCTGGTGTTAAGTCTATCGCCCACGCAGGAACTACCGGCAGCAACTCCGGGGGTCAGTACAACCAAGACGGTGGGTTTAACATCAAACTGACCGAGAACTTCTATTACAGCAACTCTCGTCAGATTGCAAACTACCTCAACGAGGCTAAGTATTTGGCCAGAACCAACGGAAGGAGCCTGAGGACCTACATCAACCTCAGCACCGCAAACAACCTAGTTTCCCCTGTCATCGACTACACAAGGACTAAGGGAACGATTGTTAGGAACATGATCGACAACCCCAACTCGGTCGATTCGATCTTCTCACCTAACAACTTCACTATCACCTTCGACGGAGACATCACAGCTTCAGCACTGACCGTCGGTGACCCACTCGAGTTCACCGAGGGTGGTACTAACTACTCAGCAAACATCACCAAGATCAACTACAACACAGGAAAGATCACCTACTCTGGCCAATACGCCTCCATGATCAACGAGTCAACGACCTTCACCAACGCCACACTGGCTGCCCTGGATGTTGAAGACATCACCGAAACTGAGGGTGGTGGTTACTACCCAGAAACCAGCAACTCTGGTTCCGCCTGGGCGAAGTGGATCTCCAGACTGTTTGAGTTTGAAAACGAGTGCGATGGAATTGAGGTCCGAATGGCAGCAGTCTTCTACGACACCAACGACATCAAACTCTACTACAAACCAAGAAACACTGGTTTCGACGGAGACTTCGGTGACGTGGAGTGGGTGCCCTTCAACGGAAACGGACTTCCTGACGGTGTCGGCAACATCAAAGCAAGGTCGTCCAACAATGTTGACCCCAACTCAATGAGCCCCAAAGCTTGGACTTCGCTGACCTGGACAGTTCAAGACATTGAGAAGTTTGACGGACTCTCAGTGAAAATTGTTATGACTGCCAACAACCCAGCAAAGGCACCTCTGATCGACGACATCCAAATCGTCTGCTCAGAATAAACAAACAAAACACCACATCATGAAAGACAACAACAAGCTCCAAGTTGAGGGGCATAGTGAACTCTACAAAGACCCCCACACGGGGGTCATTGTGAATAGAGGATGCAGCGACAGGCAACGATACAGAATTGCCAAACAACAGGCAAGGAAGTCTCTGGAATCGGAAGTCGAAATCGATTGCCTCAGGGACGAGGTGGAGAAACTCTCCCACCTCTCCGAGGAAATTGAAGAAATCAAATCACTCCTAAAAGAACTACTCGGGAAGAATGTTTCCTGAACACCTAAATAATCATTGAAGTAGCAGGTTAGAGCCTTGGCACTGAATTTCCCGTCAGATACCTCCAATCCTTATGTGGATCCTATTTCGGGGGTGAAATACATTTACAACACAGCAGTTGGTGCTTGGGAAAGTGCCATCCAACCACCAACGATTGTTTCCAATTCGGAACCTACACTCTCGATTGAAGGTTTTCTATGGTGGGACGACACCAACAGTTCCCTAAAAGTCTATGACGACAGTCAGTGGAAGGAAGTTGCACCAAACATCTCCACGCAGGTTGCTGTTAGTGACACCCCTCCTGGTGGTGCTGGTAACGGTTCACTTTGGTTTGATACCGAGTCTGGTAGAATTTACGTTTATTACATCGACGCGGACAGTAGTCAGTGGGTTGTTGCTTCCCCTCTGGAACCTGCTGTTGCCGGTAATGTTGTTTCTTCCACCACCGCACCCGCAAGCTCAGAGTCCATTGAAGGTGACCTCTGGTATAACACCACCACCGGAGAACTATACGTCTTCACTTCTAGTGTTTGGGTTGTAACTCAGAACGCAGTGAGTGGTGTCACAACCGTCACCGCAGGAACTAACACTTCAGTCACAGGAACTGCCGCCGATCCTGTGGTCAATGTTCCAAACGCAACAACAAGTGTCGCTGGTGCTATTCAGATCGCAGACCAGTCCACAGTCAATGCAGGCTCCTCCACAACCACAGCTATCACACCTTCGGGTCTTGCCTCTGGTATTTCCAACTACCTCCCCGACGCAACTGAAACGTCTAAGGGAGTTATGGAAATTGCCACTTCCACCGAAGTAGCAACCGGAACCGACAACACAAGGGCTATCACACCAGCAGGTTTTGCTGGGGCAATCAACTCCCTGGGAATCTCAAACCCAACTGGTTCCATTATTACCTTTGCTGGTTCAACAGCACCTGCTGGTTATCTGGAGTGTGATGGTTCTGCCGTTGATAGAACCACTTACGCAACTCTCTTTGGTGTAATTGGAGAGACTTTTGGTGCTGGTGACACGACTACCACCTTCAACGTTCCCGACCTCCGTGGTGAGTTTATCCGTGGTTGGGACGACGGCCGTGGAATTGACTCAGGTCGCGCCTTTGCTTCCACACAGAACTCTCAGAACCTGGCGCACTCCCACAACGTAACAGACCCAGGACACCAACACACCGCAACTCTCTCCGACGACACTGCGGCCGCTACTGTTGGTGCTTCTACTGTTGGTGGGGCCCCTTCTGCCGCAACCACCGACAACACAACCACCAACATCACAATCGACAACGCCGGTGGTAGTGAGGCCCGGCCTCGTAACATTGCTCTGCTTTATTGCATCAAGTTCTGATAAATAACTAGAAAGGAACCTCCTATGGCCAACATAAACTTCCCTGCGACACCAGCACTAGACGACACCTATCTTGCCGATAATGGGGTCAATTACCAGTGGGACGGCGAAAAGTGGAAACTCTTCGTCGATGCTACAACCTCCCAGGTTTCTTTGTGGGCGAGGAATGCAACAAACACTGACATTTATCCCTCTTATGCCGGTGACGACATTAACGCAAGAGATGGAGGTGGAACTATTAATGCGTCACTGAACGCGGATGGGTCAATTGACTTCATCACTCTGAACATCGACGGTCTCCCAACGCTACCTTGATTATGGCTGCTACTTTTCAGGTTAACATAAACATTATGGCTGGTGTGGACTTCACTCAGGAGTTCACAATCAATAACGCCGACATGACTCCTACCGACATCACGGCCTTTAACTTCTTTGCTAAGTTGGCGAAGCATGAGGGTGCACTCAATGCAGACACCTCAACTTCCGACAACCTAGTCTATAAGGCTATGCCGTTCGCTACCACCATCGCAAATGGTGTCGGTGGAGTTTATGAAATCTCACTGACCGCCGAACAGACACAAAAGTTAGAAGAAGGTAAGTACGTTTATAGTGTGGTGATGCAGGACGGTGGTGGTGCTTATTCTGAGGTTGTTAGCGGTCTCGCATTCGTCAACATTGCTTTCGGTCACATGGCATCAGGGACGGTGGAGAGCCTTTGATGTAAATGTTTTTAGGTCAAATAAATAACATTGACCTAGACCAATTACCCAAGTGTCTTATAACATTTTCCCCAGTGGAAATAACAGGAAGATCGTCATCCCTTCCGGCCAACCAAACAATAACATTTTCCCCAGTGGCAATAACGGGGAGATCGTCATCCCTTCCGGCCAACCAAACAATAACATAATCTCAAACACACAGGCCGGAACTGAGCCTTTCAACGTCTTTATCGTCTCCGAAACACAACCAACCGCTCGTGATAATGGTGGGGTTCTTGTTGAGGGTGACGTTTGGTGGAACACCACCTTAGAGAAATCTTATTACTGGGTCAGTGACACTTGGGAACTGAGCACCGGTGCCGATGGTGCAATTGCACCAGGGTCAAACATCAGCCTCTTAACCAACGACGTTGGTTATCTTTCTGGTGCGAGTTCAATTGGTGATTTGGGTGACGTCGACACAACTGGAGTTGTCGATGGCTCTGTTCTCGTTTGGGGTGGTTCTTCTTGGGTAATTGGTAACCGCACCGACGTCGAGAGCATTGGAAATCTGTCTGACGTAACCATCACAACAGTGGAAGAGGGTGATCTTCTGCGTTATGACGGTTCCGAGTGGGTCAACACTGAACTGGTAATTGCAGACATCCCAGATCTCTCTTCCGTTTATGCATCAGCGGCGCAGGGTGCTCTTGCCGACACCTCCCTGCAGGGTTCTGACATTGGCACACTTGTCCAACCTTACAATAACCACACAGTCGTTGACTCTCTTTATGTAAGGACTGACAATAACTTCACCGACGATGACCACAACAAACTGGATGGAATTGGAGAGGGAGCGGAGGCCAACGTCAACGCCGACTGGAACGCCACCTCAGGCGACTCGGAAATTCTGAATAAGCCAGTTCTCGGAACTGCGGCCTTTGAGGACACAACTGCCTTTGCGACACCAGCACAAGGTGCTCTGGCCGACAGCTCACTCCAACCAGAAGACATTGGAGTTAGCGTTCAAGCTTTCAACACAAACACAGTCCTGGACACCAATTATGTCCACACCGATAACAACTTCACCGACGCAGAGAAAGCCAAGCTTGCTGGAGTCCAAGACGGCGCTGAAGTGAATGTCAATGCCGACTGGAACGCCACCTCAGGCGACGCTCTTATCCTCAACAAGCCCCTTCTTGGCACCGCAGCATCCCAAGACACCACAGACTTCGCAACGGCCACACAGGGCCTCCTGGCTGACTCTGCTGTCCAACCTGGTGATGGTCTGAGTGAACTAACCAACGACGCCGGTTACCTGACCAACATCACGAACCAACTTTTGGGGGAGCTTAGTGATGTAACCTTTAGTGGTCTGGCAAATGGTCAAGTTGTAACTTACGATGGTGCTGGTTGGGTTAACCAAGATCTCCCCAGTGTCGATCTGTCTTCATCTTCAATTGACAGTCTGGAAGATGTTAACACCTCAGGGACAGTTCCCGTTGATGGAATGGTCCTCACTTGGGACGACTTGGACCAAGAGTGGATTCCTGGTTTGGTTGATGTAACCATCCCCGTAACGAGTGTCAATGCTCAAACTGGTGATGTTGTCCTAAATGCCGATGACATCGACGACACCACCACAACCAATAAGTTCGCAACGGCAGCCCAGTTGGCAGCTGTCGACAGCTCTTTACAACCAGTCGATGTTGGTGTGACTGTTCAGGCTTATGACGCTGGGACAGTAATCGATCCCACTTACGTCCACACCGATAACAACTTCACCGACGCAGAACAAACCAAGCTCAACGCAATTGAGTCCAATGCGCAAGTGAATGTCAATGCCGACTGGAACGCCACCTCAGGCGACGCTCTTATCCTCAACAAGCCTCTTCTTGGCACCGCAGCGTCCCAAGACACCACATCCTTCGCAACGGCCGCACAGGGCCTCCTGGCTGACTCTGCACTTCAGCCTGGTGACAACGTAAGTGACCTCACTAACGACGCTGGTTATCTCACCTCCGCCCCAGTAACCTCCGTCAACACCCAGACTGGTGTTGTTGTTCTGGATGCAGATGACATCGACGACACCACCACAACCAATAAGTTCGCAACGGCAGCCCAGTTGGCATCTGCCGACAGCTCTTTACAACCATCCGACATCGGAACAACCGTCCAGTCTTACGACGCTGGGACAGTAATCGATCCCACTTACGTCCACACCGATAACAACTTCACTGACGCCGAACAAACCAAGCTTTCTGGAGTTCAAGAAGGAGCAGAAGTCAACGTTAACGCAGACTGGAACGCCACCTCAGGCGACGCTCTTATCCTCAACAAGCCCCCTCTTGGCACCGCAGCGACTCAAGACACCACAGACTTTGCGAGCGCCGCACAGGGCCTCCTGGCTGACAGTGCGTTACAGAACGGAGACAACATCTCCAACCTAATCAATGACATTGGTTACCTCCAAGACATCACCAACGAAGATCTTGGAGATCTTAGTGATGTTTCTCTGAGTGCAATTCAGGCAGGTCAGTTTCTTTCCTGGCAGGGTGCCGCTTGGGTCAACAGCAACCTCCCCGAGGCAGACATTTCCCAGTCTTCAATTAACGAACTCTCCGACGTTGACACTTCCACCACAACCCCAACAGACGGACAAGGTCTCGTTTGGAATGACACTGAAACTAAGTGGGTTCCTGGTAACCTTTCGGAAGTTGACAGTGTCAATGGTCTAACCGGTGATGTCGTTCTCGATGCAGATGACATTGATGACACCGTCACATTTAACAAGTTTGTAACTGCTTCTGACCTGTCCCTCATCTCAACAGCAACACAACCTGGCGACAACGTAAGCGACCTCACCAACGACGCAGGTTACCTAACTTCTGCTCCGGTAACATCCGTCAACACTCAGACTGGTGCTGTTGTTCTCGGTGCCGATGACATTGATGACACCACCACAACTAACAAATTCGTAACTGCTGCTGAGAAGACTTCAATTGGAACCGCAGTTCAACCTGGTGACAACGTAAGCGACCTCACTAATGACGCTGGTTACATCAATTCAGCAGGAGCTCCTGTTCAGTCAGTCAACGGTGCAACTGGTGCTGTTGTGCTGGATGCAGATGACATCGACGACACCTCCACAACTAACAAGTTTGTAACTGCTTCTGACCTGTCCCTCATCTCAACAGCAACACAACCTGGTGACAACGTAAGCGACCTCACCAACGACGCAGGTTACCTAACTTCTGCTCCGGTGACATCCGTCAACACTCAGACTGGTGCTGTTGTTCTCGGTGCCGATGACATTGATGACACCACCACAACTAACAAATTCGTAAC
>Ga0070745_1000417_pt1 | contig 26186 bp, 20 predicted proteins | sample VirMetDEL_Mar_4_FD_77438 | JGI IMG/M metagenome (GOLD analysis project Ga0070745, IMG submission 77438) | Aqueous microbial communities from the Delaware River and Bay under freshwater to marine salinity gradient to study organic matter... | ecosystem: Environmental > Aquatic > Marine > Coastal ...
ACGACCACGCAGCTGGTTGTCGATGCGGCGAGACTCGTGGCGCTCGGTTCCGAGCACGTAGAGACCGCCGACCTCGACGACCTTGGCTGCCTCGGTATCGACTTCGGCCTTGACAGCGGCGAAAACGGCATCCCACTCGGCTTCGTATTCTTCAGGAGTATCAATGGGGCTCAGGCCCTTGGCGTTCATTTGTGCGACGGCGAGGAACTCAGCGTTTCCACCGAGCATGACGTCGGTGCCTCGACCGGCCATGTTGGTGGCAACGGTGACAGCTCCAAGCCGACCTGCTTGAGCAACGATCGCAGCTTCACGAGCGTGGTTCTTGGCGTTGAGAACTTCGTGTTTTACTCCACGCTTGGCGAGCATCTTGGACAGAGTCTCGCTCTTCTCGACGCTTGTCGTTCCAACGAGCACAGGCTGGCCTGTTACGTGGCGAGCAACGATGTCTTCAACAACCTGCTCAAACTTGCCCTTCTCGTTTTTGTACACGAGGTCGGCCTGATCTTTACGCAGCATGGGCTTGTTGGTGGGGATTGCCACAACACCAAGCTTGTAGGTGCTCATGAACTCTGCAGCTTCGGTTTCTGCCGTACCGGTCATTCCCGAGAGCTTGTTGTAGAGACGGAAGTAGTTCTGCAGGGTCACCGTCGCGAGGGTCTGGTTTTCGGCCTTGACCGCAACACCCTCCTTGGCCTCAATGGCCTGGTGGATTCCTTCGTTGTAGCGGCGACCCATGAGGATGCGGCCGGTGTGCTCGTCGACGATGAGAACTTCACCATTCATGACGACGTAGTCTTTGTCCTTCTTGAACAGAGCCTTGGCTTTGATCGAGTTGTTGAGGAACGAAATGAGCGGGGTGTTGGCCGACTCGTACAGGTTGTCGATGCCGAGGTAGTCTTCGACCTTTTCGATGCCGGGTTCGAGAACACCGACCGTGCGCTTCTTCTCGTCAACTTCGAAGTCGATTCCCGGAACGAGCTTGTTGGCCAGACCCGCGAACTCGGTGAACCACCGGTTGGCTTCGCCCGACGCGGGGCCAGAGATGATGAGCGGCGTCCGCGCTTCATCGATGAGGATCGAGTCAACTTCGTCGACGACGGCAAAGAAGTGGCCGCGCTGCACCATGTCTTGGGCTTGCCACGCCATGTTGTCGCGAAGGTAGTCGAAACCAAACTCGTTGTTGGTGCCATACGTAATGTCGGCGGCGTACTGCTGGCGACGCTCTTCTGGGTTCTGGCCGGAGAGGATCACGCCCGTTGTCATACCGAGAGCGCGGAAAACACGCCCCATGAGCTCCGACTGGTAGCTCGCGAGGTAGTCGTTGACGGTAATGACGTGAACGCCGCGGCTCGCAATCGCGTTGAGGTAAGCGGGAAGAGTCGCGACGAGGGTTTTACCTTCACCAGTCTTCATCTCGGCGATGTTGCCGAGGTGGAGGGCCGCGCCACCCATAACTTGCACGTCAAAGTGCCGCATACCGAGCGTGCGGGATGCCGCTTCACGCACCGCCGCGAAGGCCTCAGGCAGCAAATCATCGAGTGACTCGCCGTTGGCGTAGCGTTCGCGAAGCTCAACCGTCTCGTGACGCAGTTCCTCGTCAGTGAGGTGCGTGAAGTCATCTTCAAGTTGGTTGACGGCCTCGGCGAGGTGCTTGAGCTTGCGAAGGATGCGACCTTCACCGACACGAAGTACGCGTTCTAGAACGTTGGCCACCGATTACTCCCAGGGTTGTTGAGCGTGTACCGCTCGGATCGAGCGCGACTGCGCCCAGTGTTACCAAAGAGTAATGCTAGCAAGCTGAGTGCCAGCCACGCTCAGAACGGCCCGCACCTTTCCAGATACGGGCCGTTCGATGCCAATTGCTCGGTGGTTAGCGGCGGGCGCCCGCACCGACTCCCGCTACTTCTGCGAGGGCATCCGATGACTCATCAAGAGCAATCACGCCGTAGTCCCAACCCTTGCGACGGTATACGACGCTCGGCCGGTGAGTTTCTTTGTCGAGGAACAGGTAAAAGTCGTGACCGACGAGTTCCATGAAATACAAAGCGTCATCGACTGTCATGGGCTCCGCGGCAAAAACTTTGGTGCGAATGACCACGGGGCTGTATGGCTCATCTGCGTCTAGATCTGGTTCAACGGCAACGACCGGAATGCCACCAGTGCGCACGCGCTCAAGTAGCTCGGGGTCTGACGGGGTCACGTCGATATTGCTGAACCCTGTTGCAGACGCTTCGTGAAGAGACACGGGCCGATGGTTGCCGCGGTGCACTTTGCGGCGGTCTTTTGCGCGGCGAATGCGTTCGACAAGTTTGCCCATTGCAAGATCAAAGGCAACGTATTTGTCTGAACCGTCAGATTCGGCTCGAACGAGCGGGCCTGGACCGATGAGGGTTAGCTCAACACGATCGCCGCCCGCGGAGCCACGGGTTTCGTGGTGTCGACTGGCTTTTATCTCTAACGCAATCGCTTTGTCGGCGAGTCTTTCGACCTTCTCAGCCTTCTCAATTGCGTATTCTCGGAACCTGTCGGTTACTCCCAGATTGCGTCCGGTGACAGAAATTTCCACGACGACCTCCCAGCCTAGGACGCGCCGCCTGTGTACCAGGCGGTCAAACTTTCGCGCCTTTTCGCTAACCGTAGTCCCCTTCTCGATGAATGTCACGAGAACATCACGAGAGTCTGCTGTGAGGCAATTATCCTTCGACTCGAGAGCGCTGTCGGCGCGGAGTGGAAGCCAGTACCGCGACCCCTACGACGCGCCCTCCTGCCTCATGTATTGCGCGGATTGCTTCGATAGCTGTCGCGCCCGTTGTTAGAACATCGTCAACGACGATGAAGCGACGAGCAGCCAATGACCCTCTGGCCACAAAAGTTCCTCGGCGGTTGAGGGTTCGTTCGGCAATGGAGAGGCCTTTCTGAACAGCACTGCTTCCACGCGTAGCGAGCACCCCGGAGCTCGCAAATCCAGCACGGCGCACGAGCATCGCGACCGGGTCATAACCGCGCTTGCGGCGAGCGCCCCTGCCCGATGGGACCACAACAACCTCGATTCGAGGTGCCGTGCTTGCCTCGCCCATCTCGCACAACCAGGCGCGGTCGATCGCCCGACCGAGGGCCGCACCGAGCACTCCCGCCAGATCAGTGCGGCCGTGTTCCTTGAAAGCGAGCACACAACGGCGAACGGCGCCCTCGTAGCTCAGAGCCGCCCACACAGGAATAGTGTCAAGAACTGCGTGCGTCGAGACCGCGGCGTCACACTCGAGCCTGCACGAGTCGCACAGCGCGATATCGTCAACACCGCAGCCAGCGCATTCGATCGGAAACAGCACGGCGAGAGCAGAGAAAATTGCTCGCACAACGGTCACGATCGTCGTTTCGCGGTCAGTGTCGGCCATGCACCGACTCTGAGCCATCTGGGTAGCGTGCACGGCCTCGGGCGTCATCCAGCGCACAACGGCCACGATCGTGGCTGTGTGAGGGAGCTACTGTTGCGTACCGATGAACTCCGCGCTGATTCCTGTCTCTTGCCAACCCGAGCCACGTGACCTGAAGACGTCACCGTCGGTCGCAAGAACTCTCACTCCATCGAGACCACCATTGCCACCGGTGATGGATCGGCCACCTTCCAGGGAACCGAGATCCGAGTGGGGCCCGCCAAGGCCGTATGCCGTAACGCTCGTAAGGTCGTCAATCACCGAGAGAGTCACGATGGTGTGATCGTCAACCCACGCTGCATCTACGGGTGTTCCTTGACCAATCGGCAAAAATACGAGCTCGCCGAGAGCCATGGGGATGAGGTCTTGACGCACGACACCCGCGACAACAAGTTGCGGCCCACTCGGTGTCGACAGATACATGATCACTCTCGTGCCGTCGCGTGACACGTCGAGAGAGACAAGGCGCGCGTCTGCGGGCAACCCCGTTGAGACGGGGTGAACGCCGCCGTCGAGATCGAAAGCCACAACTTCCGAGGCCCTGGACTCTGGGGCGGACCACACAAATCCGGAAGCATCGATGGATGGCACTACCAAACCAGCGCGACGATCAACAAGCAGCGGTTGATTGGCGCCCGACCGCGCCACAAAAACTCCCCCGGCGCCAAGGACTGCGGCGGCTGACTTGCCACGCGCGAGAGTCACTGCTCGCGCATCCGCGTCTATGACAAGCGAGCTCACTCCCGTGACCGGCGCAATTTCGTTGTTCGACACGAAACCGAACTGGTTGTCGCTACCGACAAGCAAGAGCGGCTCAACTGTGGGGTTGACTACGGCAGCTCCAGCCGACGTATCCGGCACCGCGAGCGGGGCGCCGTTAATGCTCAACACAACACTCGCTACGTTGCCAAGACTCGCAGACAACTGCTGCCTCATGCGGTCTCGCTGCTCGGCCGAGGTCTCTCGAGCTTGCTCGCTCAAGTCGACTGCGGCGATTCCCGAATCAATGGACACCAGATCATCGCCGAGAGTTGTGCCTTCAGGGAACTCCGAAATGAGTACACCCTGGCTGAGCCAACTCGCCGGGCCCTGAAGCAACAACGCTGCGACTCGCACGTTGACACCCGGACGGTTCGGGAACCAGCGAATGTCGGGGACCAAGAACTGGTAACTGGGGTCAAAGAAGTACAACGCGCGTTGAGTGAAAACCCTGTCGAAGCTATCGGCCGACAGCACGATTCCGGGAGGTGCCGAGTCAATGCGCCACTCGCCAGCCTCTTGCACAAACGTGAACGATCGCCTCGCGGTCTCCGCTTCGGCGACTTCTAAATATCGACCGTCTGGGCCAACAGAGGCTGTGGTGGGGAACGAATAGTCGATCGCGGTTTCCGACACAAACGTCGTCGACGGACTCCCCGTTCGAATGAGCACTACTTCGTCTGGGTTCCAGTCTGAGACGAAACTGCTTGCCAAAAACTGCCGCGCGATAGCGAAATCATTTTGAGGGTTGGTGGCAGCAAGGATGAAGTCTTGCATGATGTCGACGGGGGCGGAACCTGGAACCGGGCCTTGAGGCGCAAACCCAATGTCGAGCTCGACTTCGTCGTTAATGTGGCTTCCTGCAACGACTCCACCACTCGTCGGCAGTCCCCCACACGCGGCGAGCGCAAGAGCGGACGTGAGAGCAAAAACGAGTGCAGAAAATGGTCGCCCGACTCTGGCTCGTGTGCCGCGAGCATTCACGACCCGGCTCACGTCAGGTCTCCGTCGCCAAGAACACTCTCAATGGGCTCGGCCGGGGGCAGCTCAAGAGGGGAACGGCTCAATTGGTCGCCGCGCTCTCGAGGAATGGTGAGCCTGAAACACGAGCCTTCGCCGGGAGACGACCAGACTTCGAGCCAGCCGTCGTGGAGCACGGCATCCTCGAGCGAAATAGCGAGACCGAGGCCAGTGCCTCCCGTCACTCTCTGGCGAGACGGATCTTCTCGCCAGAATCGATCGAAGACTCGCTCGACAGCCGCAGGCGACATTCCGACCCCGTAGTCGCGCACGGCGATGGCGACAGCGCTGTGGTCACTATCGACGTACACAACAATCGGCTTGCCCTCGCCGTGATCAATCGCGTTGCCGAGAAGGTTGAGCACGACGCGGCGGATGCGGCGGGCATCCACGTCGGCTTCGAAATAGCCTCCGGGGGCAACGAGCCGGAGCTCTGAGCCGCGCGAGCTCGCAAGGGTGGATACGGCTTCGATGGCATCTTCGGCAAGCCGGACAAGGTTTGTGGGTTCGGTGTCCATGTCTACGGCACCGGCGTCGTAACGACTCATCTCGAGAAGATCGGCGAGCAACAATTCGAAACGATCAACTTGAGTGTGGAGCAGTTCTGCGGTTCGCGCGGTCGCTGGCGGGAAGGTTTCGCGCTGGTCGTACAAGACGTCGCCGGCGAGCCGAATTGTCGTGAGCGGCGTGCGAAGCTCGTGCGATACGTCGGAAACAAACCTCTGTTGAACTTGAGAGAGAGCGGCAAGCTTTGTAATTTGCCGCTGCAGACTGTCGGCCATTCCGTTGAATGATCGAGCGAGAGTAGCGATGACGTCTTCACCTTTTTCGGGAATCCGTACCTCGAGTTCTCCAGCGGCGAGCCGTTGGCTGGTCTCAGCGGCCATTCGAACGGGGCCAACAACGAGTCGAACAACGATGTAGGTCACGGCACCGATGAGGACGACAAGAGTCGCGCCGCCAAGCCACAGAATTCTCTGCACGTAGGAGAGAGTTTCTTGAGTGTCGCTGAGGTTGAACACGAGGTACAACTCGTACTGGCCAGAGGTGGGAACGTCGATGGCCGAACCAAACACAAGTCCCGGGTCAACGCTCCCCGATGCCGCTGGCAATTCTGTGGATTGCCAATATAAACGCCTGTCTTCGGATGCCGCGACATCACTGCGCATCTCGGCACTGATCACGGCAGAAGTCGACAAGCCGGGGCTCACCACATCGATAGGGACTCTCGGCCCTGATTGCCCGAGAGTTCTGATTATCGCGATTTGCGTTCCAGCGGGAGTCGATGACGATTGCAGTGCCGCCTGTGCTGCGAGTCCCATTGCGGTTTCGAGGTCGAGGGCCGCGCTTTGGCCGACGGTGTCGAATCGCGATTGTGCCGCCACGTTTGATCGCTCAGCCGCCGATTGCGCTTGCTCGAGACGGGAATCAAAAAGCTGGTTTCCCACGCTTATCGACATGGTGGCACCGATGATGGCCACAGCTATCGCCGACATCGTCACAGAAATCGCAACTGTACGAAACTGCAACGATGAGCGCCAACCGTTCGCTAGTCGCCTGAGCCAGCTTCGCCATTCGAGCACGCGCGACCTGCCTAGGCTGGGGCGCCGGCGCGGTAGCCGACACCGCGAACCGTCATGACGATTTTGGGACTGTCTGGGTCGACTTCAACTTTCGCGCGCAGCCGCTGCACGTGGACGTTCACGAGGCGCGTGTCTGCCTTGTAGTGGTAGCCCCAGACTTGCTCGAGAAGCATTTCTCTCGTGAAGACCTGCGCGGGCTTGAGGGCGAGGGCGAGCAAAAGCTCAAACTCCAAGGGAGTGAGGTTGATGATCGAATCGCCGCGCCTGACCTCGTGTCCCGCAACGTCGATAACAACGTCGCCTACGTTGAGGGTTCCTGTGCTGGATTCTGGACTCGGGCGCAAACGAGTTTTGATTCGCGCGACAAGCTCTTTGGGGTTGAACGGCTTGACCACGTAGTCGTCTGCTCCGCTCTCGAGCCCCTTTACGACGTCAGCGGTATCGCCTTTCGCCGTGAGCATGATGATGGGCACTCCTGAGTCTTCACGAATGCGTGCACACACTTCGATGCCGTCCATTCCCGGCAACATGAGGTCGAGCAATACAAGATCAGGTTGCACCGAGCGGAACGCCTCGACGGCCGCGGCGCCGTCGGCGCAGAACGACGGCTCGTAGCCCTCAGATTTCAGGACGATTCCAATCATCTCCGCGAGCGCGGTGTCGTCGTCGACCACAAGAATTTTGGCGTTCATAGCCCTCACCGTTGAATTGGTTGTGCGGAAACGAAACCCGCAGGAACTTTCGCCTAAGAGTAGTCGAGTGTGAAAGCATGAAGGGCGACAAATAATCACGGTAGATTCCCGCGAAAGGGTACATAGTGTCGGAAAACAACTCGTGGCAGCCCCCATCGGCCGCGTCAGAGCCAACCGTGAGCCCGTACGGTGCACCCGCATCAGGGCAATTCACATCGCCTAGCCCGGCGAGCACCAACACTCAGCCCAGCTTTCCTGGGGTGCCAAGTGCGCCAGGTGGTGGACAAGCGTGGACCCCACCGCCCAAGCCCGGCCTCATCCCGCTTCGCCCCTTGGGTTTTGGCACACTTCTCGGTGCTTCTTTTCAGGTCATGAGGCGCAATCCGAAGCCAACCTTCGGAATCGCCTTGCTCCTGAACGGTCTCGTTGCCGTCGTGTTTGGGGCTTTTTACGGCTTCTTGGCGGCTTTCGCCATCGGTAGGTTCGAGTCGGCTACGTTCGATGAACAAAATGACATTCTCGCTGGGCTCGTTGGCGGGGTCATTCTGGCTACGATCATCCCGGCTTCGCTTTCCCTCATCATCACCGCGATTCTTCAAGGTGTCGTGTCGCTCGAGGTAGCCAGAGGCACCATTGGAGAGCGGCTCACCGTTAGCGGGCTATGGCGCCTCGCCAAGGGCCGAATCGGCGCGCTCATCGGGTGGTCGTTCATTCTGAGCGGAGTTCTCTTCGCGGTAATTCTCGCTTTGACGCTCATCGTCGTGCTCATTGGCGTGCTTGGCGGCGGGATTGGCGTCGGATTCGCCATCCTCATTGGTGTCGTTGGTTTCATGGCCATCATCGTGTTGTCGGCGTGGATCGGCACCAAGCTGTCTCTAGTGCCAAGCCTGCTTATGCTCGAGCGCGAAACCATTGTCGGCGCCATGCGCCGGTCGTGGAGCCTCACCAATGGATACTTCTGGAAGACTTTTGGTACGCAACTTCTTGTCAACGTGATTGTTCAAACAGCAGCACAAATCATCACAACCCCGGTGTCGTTCATCCTGGGTATTGGCGGTGGCTTGTTGAACCCCAACGGAGACGAGCAAGGCACTATCGCCTTCCTCGTCATCACTACGGTCTTCTCTGGAGTCGTTGGTGCAGTTTTCGGCGCTATCGCAGTCGTTGTGCAATCAGCAGTTGTTGCGCTCATCTACATTGACATTCGGATGCGCAAGGAGGGGCTCGATCTCGACCTCACGAGGTTCGTGGAGGCTCGGCAGACTGGTGACTCGAGCGTCGCGAACCCCTACGCGCGAAACGAGGGCGCTACGGGCACCGGTTCGCCCGTGTACCCGAATACCCCATCAGCTGGCCCTAATTCCAGCCCATGGGCATGACCCCAGCAGGACTTGTTGCGCTCGGTGGGCTCATTCGCGCTGACGTTCCCGTCGAACCCGATGGGCCAGAGGCTCGCCAATGGCTCTCCGACGAGCTTGCCAAGCCTGAGTACCTTTCCGCCCAACCCACATGGTTCGATTTGCTCGCGGCGAGCATCCGGGACTGGTTCGCTTCTCTAGATTTCTCTGGCGCAGGGGGCCCGCCGGGCATAGGTGTTCTCATTGTCATTGTGGCAATCGCTATTGCGATCACCATCGCGTTTTTGGTTTTTGGAGTGCCTCGAATAAACAGACGAAGCACCGTGACTGGGCTGTTGTTTGGCGATGAAGACGATCGCACGTCGTCGACGATTCGGCTGGCAGCTGAACACGCTGCGGCGAGCAATGACTTCGCTACGGCCATTGCAGAGATGTTCCGCGCGATAGCTCGCGGACTCTCGGAGCGAACCATTCTGATGGTCACCCCCGGAACAACCGCCCACGATTTTGGAACCCGCGCCGGTCACGCTTTCCCCAACGACGCGAGCGCTTTGACCGATGCAGCAGCTGCTTTCGATGACGTGCGATACCTCGGCCGCGAAGGCACGCGTGAGCAATTCGAGGCCATTGCCAGCCTTGAGTCCAGATTGCGTGCAACCAAACCCGATCTGCTGGCGGTGCACGCTTAATGGCGACGGCATCCACGACCACAACCGCGTCGTCGCAGGCATCGGGTGACGTACTCACTCCCACAATCGGCACAACCGTGCGTCGCTCGTTGTTTTGGATTGCGGCAGCGATCCTTGCGATCCTCATCGCCCTGACCGGGGCACTTCTCGCAGGGCAATCTGGTCCCCGATATTTTCTGGACGGAAACAGCCCAGCGCCGATCGGTGCGCAAGCCGTTCTTGAGGTGCTCAGACAGCGCGGGGTAACCGTGACTGTCACCGATTCGATCTCTGCAACCGCCGAGGCCGCGAGTGCCAGCGAGTCGACAACGATCGCAGTGTTCGACCGAGACTTTATTCTCGACTCCGACCAGCGCGAGACTCTGTATGACTTGGCGAACACCTTCGTGCTCATCGACCCCACATTTGACGACCTAGAAATCGTCGCGCCACACGTGGCACAGGGTGGGTTTGCCGACGGAACCCTTGATGCCGACTGTTCGGTTGGAGCGGCGGAACGCGCTGGAACCATCACGGGCGACGGTGTCGGCTACCGCGTCATTGAAGACACCCCAGGCACAACCTCGTGTTTCGGTAGCGGAGACGACATCTACTCCCTCATCAGGGTTGGTTCAGACTCGCGCACCGTCACGATTGTTGGAGCTAAAGACGCCTTTAGCAACGAAGTCATCACCGACTACGGCAACGCTGCCCTCGCTCTTGGGTTACTCGGCGAGAACGACTATCTCGTCTGGTACATCCCGGGACTCCCCGACCTCGCAGGAGACGCCCCACCAACTCTCGGAGAACTGAGCCCACCGTGGGTCATTGCCGTGACGTCGCTTCTCGCGCTCACCGCTCTCGGAGCAGCAGTGTGGCGCGGCCGGAGGTTTGGCCCGCTCGTTGTCGAGAATTTGCCGGTGACGGTACGGTCTAGTGAAACCATGCGGGGCAGGGCTCGACTCTACGAAAAGAGCTCGGCGAGGCTTCACGCTCTCGACGCTTTGCGCATCGGCACTGTGTCGCGACTCGCAAGCCAGTGCGGCTTGAGCTCACTAGCAACGATCGACGACGTCATTGCATCTGTCACGTCGATCACCACACAGAGTCCCGCATCCCTGCGACGGCTACTCGTGGATGCACGACCCTCGAGTGACTCCGAACTCGTTGCCCTCTCCGATGAGTTGCTCACGCTCGAAGCAGCCGTGAGCACAGCACTCCGTCTTGAATAGTTTTCCCACACACCACACCTCGACCAGATGAAAGAGAATGAGCACATGACAGACTCCACGTTGCGCGAATCGTTTTTGGCGGTGCGGACCGAAGTAGCTAAGGCAGTTGTCGGCCAGGATGCTGCCGTCACCGGCCTCATGATCGCCTTGCTCTCCGGCGGACACGTCGTGCTCGAAGGTGTGCCAGGAGTTGCCAAGACCCTGCTCGTGCGCACCCTCAGCCACACCCTCAAGCTTGAAACCACGAGAGTGCAGTTCACCCCTGACCTCATGCCAGGAGATGTCACGGGTTCACTTGTCTACGACGCCAAGGCTGGTGAGTTCGAATTCCGCGAAGGACCCGTGTTCACCAACATCCTCCTCGCTGACGAAATCAACCGCACGCCACCCAAAACTCAATCTGCGCTCCTCGAGGCGATGGAAGAGCGCCAGGTGTCGGTAGACGGTGAGAGCCGCAAGCTCCCCGTGCCTTTCATGGTCGCTGCGACGATGAACCCCATCGAGTACGAGGGAACCTACACTCTCCCCGAAGCTCAACTCGACCGCTTTTTGCTCAAGCTCGTGCTCGACTTGCCCGATCGTGACACCGAAGTTGAAGTGCTGTCTCGCCACGCTGCGGGGTTCAACCCTCGCAACCTGGATGCGGCCGGCGTCACTCACGTGCTCGACGCCGATCAACTCGCGAAAGCCCAAGCCGCTGTTGCCAAGGTGGGAGCGAGCGCCGACGTCATCGGCTACGCCGTCGACCTCGCGCGCGCCACGCGGCACAGCCCGTCGGTCAAACTCGGCGTGAGCCCTCGAGGCACTACGGGGCTACTATCGGCGGCAAAGGCGTGGGCGTGGCTCAATGGCTTCGATGCAATTACACCAGACCACATTCAAGCCATGGCTCTCCCGGTCTTGCGCCACAGGATGCAACTGACTCCCGAGGCCGAGCTTGAAGGTGTGTCAGCAGACTCGATTCTGCGTTCGATCATGCAGCAAGTTCAGGTGCCGATCTAACGATGGCAGTTTCGGGCTGGTTCGTGGCGCTCATCGCACTAGGGGTTGTTCCCATAGTGCTCACTGGTGAACCCATCACCTTGTTGTGGTGGCTCGCGCTGCTTGTTGGGCTCGTCACGATCGACCTCGCTGTGGCTGGCTCTCCGAGATCCATAGCTCTGTCACGAGACCTACCGGGGCCTGTAAGACTCGGTGAAACCGTGACAAGCACCCTGTTTCTCACCAACACCGGCAAGCGCCGACTCACGGGAATTGTGCGAGACGGATGGCCGCCCTCGGCTGGAGCGCAGCCGTCACGTCAACGAGTAACCATACCTGCGGGCGAGAGGCGATCTCTCACAACAACTCTCACACCATTCCGACGCGGGGAAAGGCGCGCAGCTCACGTGACCGTGAGGTCTTTTGGCCCCATGCATCTGGCCGCTCGCCAAGCCACGGTTCGAGTCAGCGGGTCAATTAGTGTGCTCCCTCCATTCAACTCGCGTAAGCACTTGCCGTCTCGCCTTGCGCGACTTCGTGAACTTGACGGTATGACAAGCATCATGGTGCGAGGCAAAGGTACAGAGTTCGACAGCCTTCGCGATTACGTGCGTGGCGACGACGTTCGATCGATCGACTGGCGCGCAACAGCGCGGCGCCGCGACCCCTCTACGGGCCTCGGTCAAAAGCTCATCGTTCGCACGTGGCGCCCCGAACGTGACCGTCGCGTGGTTATTGTTATCGACTCCGGCCGCACGTCAGCTGCCCGAATCGACAATGAGCCACGCATCGATACCGCTTTCGAGTCGGCCCTGCTCCTGGCCGCCCTTGCCACACGAGCGGGAGACCGTGTCGACCTCGTCGTCTTCGATCGCAGGGTTCGAGGTCGAGTGCAAGGTGCTACCGGTTCGACACTTCTCAATCGCATGGTGACGACAATGGCCCCCATCGACCCAGAGCTCATCGAGATGGACTGGAGCGCAGTCCCGGGGCTCGTGCGCAGCGTAACGACCAACCGCGCACTTATTGTGCTCGCGACATCCATCGATGCCCCTGGGGCCTCCCGTGGTTTGCTGTCGGTACTGCCGCAGCTCGCCAAACGCCACACTGTTCTTGTCTCTTCTGTTCTCGACCCTCACGTGGTCGAGTCCTCGCGGTCACGAGCCAATCGCGCAGAGGTCTACACGGCAGCGGCTGCCGAGCGCGCGCTCCTGGACACAGCACGAGTCTCAGCAGCGATTCGCCAGTCAGGAGCTGACGTTGTTACGGCTCCCCCGGCCGATCTGCCTCCGGCTCTCGCCGACCGCTATATCGCTCTCAAGGCAGCGGGCCGACTCTAGCCTGGCTATCGGTTTGCTACCGGCTGGACGGGTCTTGGCTCGACAGGGCTTGGCTCGACAGGGCTTGGCTCGACAGGGCTTGGCTCGACAGGGCTTGGCTCGACAGGGCTTGGCTCGACAGGGCTTGGCTCGACGGCTCTCGGCTCGACAGGCGCGGATTTAAACGACGACGGCCGGCCCTCACCGGGCCGGCCGTCGCTTGGTAGATGACTACTTCACTGCAGCAGCAATATTCGCTCCCAGAGTCGCATCGACGTTCGTCCAGTAAGAAATGAACTGCTCCTTGATGCGGTCCACTGTCAGCGAGTTGTACTGACCAACGAGAGTGTCCGTGATGCGAGCCTTGGCACCGTCATCGAAAACGTCACGGTACAACGTGCCAGCTTGACCGAAATCGTCGTCCTCCGAGTGCAAGGTCTGCGCTGCACGCACGAGCTCACCGTCGTTTGCCCAACTGCCCTCCGCGGCGCGAGCAGGGTCTGCCTCAGCGCCGCCGTAGGAGTTGGGTGTGTACACGCGAGCCGAAGCATCCGGGTAGTAGAACCGCATGTTGCCTTCGTGCTGGTAGTTGTTGACCTCCGTCGCGTGAGGGCGGTTTACCGGCAACTCGTTGTAGTTCGTGCCGATGCGAGCGCGCTGCGCGTCGGGGTAAGAAAACACTCGAGCCATAAGCATCTTGTCGGGGCTAAACCCGATGCCGGGAACGAGGTTGCCGGGCGAAAAGGCTGCTTGCTCGATTTCTGCAAAGAAATTCTGAGGATTGCGGTTGAGAGTGTAGTGACCGACCTTCACGAGAGGGTAGTCGTCGTGCGACCACGTCTTGGTGATATCGAAGGGATTGAACCTGTAGGTCTTCGCCTCGTCGTAGGGCATGATCTGAACGAAAACATCCCACGTCGGGAAGTCGCCCTTGTCGATCGAGTCAAAGAGGTCGCGGCGGTAGTAGTCGGCGTCGGCGCCAGCGATCTTCTCTGCATCTTCAGCGCTCATGTGCTCGACTCCGAGGCGAGACTTGAAGTGGTACTGAATCCAGAACCTCTCGCCTTCTGCGTTGATCCACTGGTAGGTATGCGAGCCGTAACCGTTGAGGTGACGCCACGACTTCGAGAGACCGCGGTCACCCATGAGGTAGGTCACTTGGTGAGCGGACTCGGGAGACAGAGTCCAGAAATCCCACTGCATGTCTGCGTCGCGCAAGCCAGAAGCACCGAGTCGCTTTTGCGAGTGAATGAAGTCGGGGAACTTCATCGCGTCGCGCAAAAAGAAGATCGGAGTGTTATTCCCTACGACGTCGTAGTTGCCCTCGCTCGTGTAGAAGCGGAGCGAGTAGCCGCGAACGTCGCGCCAGGTGTCGGGTGAGCCCTGCTCGCCCGCTACAGACGAGAAACGAAGGAGAACTTCGCTCGTGCTGCCAGGCTGGAATACGGCTGCGCGAGTGTACTTGGAGACGTCTTCGGTGACCGTGAACTCTCCAAACGCTCCTCCGCCCTTGGCGTGGGGGTTGCGCTCCGGCACTCTCTCACGGTTGAAAGACGCGAGCTTCTCGACAAGCGCGAAGTCGTGGAGTGCTGTGACTCCATCCGGGCCCGTCGTCAGCGAGTGGGCGTCGCTCGCGAGCGGTGCTCCGCTCTGAGTTGTCGTGTAGTTTGCAGACATTTTTTCTCCTTGAGGTGTCGACTACTGATGAATGGTTGATGGCTTGTGGGTTGCCGTGACGTCCTGGCAGGCAGGACACGTGCCCCAGAACACAACCTCGGCGCTCGAGACTGTGAACCCCGAGACCGATGAGGGCTCGAGACACGGCGCTTCACCAACAGCGCAATCAACGTCTTCGATGGCCCCACACGATTCACACACGATGTGGTGGTGGTTGTCGCCAATGCGGCGCTCGTAGCGAGCTGGCGAACCAGCGGGTTCGATGCGCCTGATGAGACCTGCAGCGGTCAAATCGCCAAGCATGTTGTGAACTGCTTGGACCGAGGTGCTTGGCACTGTTGGCAAGAGGGCACGGTACAGGGTTTCGGCGTCGGCGTGAGGAGTTGCATCAAGCACCTCCAGAAGGGCGACGCGGCCGCTTGTTACTCGCAGGCCGGCAGTGCGGATGTGATGGTGAGACTGCGCGGACATGCCTCAAGAGTATCCCTAATCATGAATGACTAAAAGGAAGGATACCCTGCCCTCAGCCGAGGGCGAACCAGTCGCTTAGCCCGCGACGAGACGCTTCGCCCCGGCCTCAAACTCATCGAGATCACCGGTCTGACCGAGCGCGAACGCTCGACGTCCGACCCTCCACTGGTACCAGAGGAAGGTGCCAAGGGCGAGCGAGCCTATCCCGATCTTGATGACCCACGGCCAGTCTTGGCGGGTAATCCAGCCCTCGATGAGCCCCGAGAGCAACAGAGCAAGGATGAGCCCGACAACAACCGTAAAGAACGCCCTTCCATCTTCGGCGAGGGCTTGTTGCCGTGTTCGAGCGCCAGGCGCCACCCACGACCAGAAGATGCGCATGCCCGTGGCTCCCGCGACAAAGATCGCGTACAACTCGAGCTGCCCGTGAGGAGCGATGTAGAGGAAAAACACGTCGAGCCTGTCGTACTCGGCCATGAGCGCCGCGGTAAGCCCGAGCTGCTGCGCGTTGGTGAAAAGTAAGTACGGTGCGTACACCCCGATGATTCCGAAAGCTATGCACTGAGTGGCGAGCCACGCGTTATTGGTCCAGACGAAGGCAGTGAACGCTTCACCCGAGTTGTTCGAGTAGTAGTCGACAAAGTCTTCTTTCGCGTAACGCTCAAGGTCGGAGGCATCCCCCATTGTTGCGAGCACACGGGGATCGCTCATGGCCCACAGTGCATAAATTACCGCGATGAGGATCGTTCCTATAGCTACAGCGAAGCTGAGCCACCTGATGCGGTACAGAGCGGCAGGAAGTTGGTACACAAAAAAGCCGGGAATCTGGCTCGCCACATTGGCAGATGCGCCGGTGAACCTCAAGCGAGCACGCGAGAGAGCGAGCGACAGCCTGTCGCCTTGAGCCGAGTCGCCAACGGTTGTGCGAATAGCGGACAAGTGACTCGCACCAGACTGGTACCTGTCGATGAGATCGTCGGCTTCGACTCCCGAAAACTTATGTTGCTTGCCCAACTGGGCAAGACGATCCCACTCCTCGCGGTGAGCGGCAGTGTAGGCGTCGAGATCCATCTGATTGAATGATACCCATGGTCGCTCAGGGCATGTCTAATTCAGGAGAAAGTGACTCCATTGTGCGAGTTGATTCGGTTGAATGGATTGAAGCTAACAACACCCTTATTACCGGCGAAGCCGTGGCACTCGACTTGCGGGCTACAAGTTTCGTTTTGCGAGCCGCCGGTGCGATCATCGATTTTTTGGTGTACCTCGGGTCGTACATAGCGCTCGTTGTCCTCGTTTTCCCCGTGCTCATCGATTCACTCCAGCTCGACCAAGCAACTATCGCGGCGGTAGCGATCGTCGTTCTTGTTCTGGCCATAGTGGTCGCTCCGACGAGCGTCGAGACTCTGAGCCATGGCCGCTCACTCGGCAGGCTCGCCATCGGTGCACGCATCGTGCGTGATGACGGCGGTGCCATTGGATTCAGGCACGCTTTCATTCGATCACTTCTCGCAGTGGTTGAGGTCTACTTCACGCTCGGAGGAATAGCGGCGATCGTCGGATTGCTCGACTCCCGGGCAAAGCGACTCGGTGACTTGGTCGCGGGAACCTACAGCCAACACGAGCGCATCTCCACGGCATCCCCTCCCGTGTACGCCGTGCCGACGGAGCTCGAAGAGTGGGCGAAAACTGCCGACGTCGCGAGGATGCCCGATCGACTGTCGAGGCGCATTTCCCACTTCCTCGCGCAAGCCTCGAACCTCACTCCGACCACGCGCGACCGATTGTCACGGGAACTTGCCATCGAGGCATCCCCGTACGTCGCCCCGTTGCCCAGCGTGAGCGCAGAACTGTTTCTTGCTGCCGTGTCGGCGGTACGCAGAGAGCGCGAGTTCACCGCTCTCACTCTTGAACGCGACAGGCTCGCGAGACTCCAGCCCGTGCTCACAGGTCTCCCCCACGGTTTTCCGCGCCGAGACAACGACTAGCGCCTCACGCGCGTCACGCGCCCTCTAGTACCTGTAGTGGTCAACCTTGAAGGGGCCAGCGACGTCGACACCAATATAGGCGGCTTGCTCGTCACTCAAAGTCGTGAGCTTCACGCCGAGAGCGTCGAGGTGGAGCATCGCGACCTTCTCGTCGAGGTGCTTCGGGAGAACATACACCTGCTTCTCGTAGTTCTCACCGTGAGCGTACAACTCGATTTGAGCGAGAACTTGGTTAGAGAACGAGTTGCTCATCACAAACGACGGATGCCCGGTTGCATTGCCGAGGTTCATCAACCGGCCCTCGCTGAGCACGAGAACGCTACGGCCCGTAGGCAAACGCCATTCGTGAACTTGCGGCTTAATCTCCACCTTGACGGCATCCGGCACGAGCTCGAGGTTCGCCATGTCAATTTCGTTGTCGAAGTGGCCAACGTTGGCAACAACAGCAAGATGTTTCATACCAAGCAAGTGGTCGACCGTGATGACATTTTTGTTTCCCGTTCCGGTAACAAAAATGTCGACGTCGCTCAAGACACTCTCGATGGTTGTCACTTGGAAGCCGTCCATGGCAGCTTGAAGCGCACAAATGGGGTCAACCTCGCTCACGATAACGCGAGCACCCTGACCGCGCAGAGCCTCCGCAGCGCCCTTGCCGACGTCTCCGTAGCCCGCGACAAAAGCGACCTTCCCACCGATCAACACGTCGGTAGCTCGGTTGAGACCGTCGGGAAGGGAGTGACGAATGCCGTATTTATTGTCGAACTTGCTCTTGGTTACCGAGTCGTTGACGTTGATGGCAGCAAACTGCAGCTCACCGGCCTGGAAAAGCTCGTAGAGGCGATGAACGCCCGTCGTTGTCTCCTCCGTTACACCCTTGATTTCTGAAGCGATACGGGTCCACCTGTCGCCGCTGGAGGCTAGCGATGCGCGCAAAGTCTCGAGGATAACGCCCCACTCCGTGCTGTCACCGAGAGCAAACTGTGGGACGGCCCCGGCGAGCTCAAACTCGCGACCCTTGTGGACGAGGACTGTGGCATCCCCACCATCATCGAGAATCATGTTGGGGCCGATCCAATCGGCCCCCGCGGCGAGCGCTTCACTCGACCAATCAAAAATCTGGTTTGTGCACCACCAGTACTCTTCGAGAGTTTCACCCTTCCACGCGAAGACCGGTGCTCCTGTTGGCTCGGCTACAGAACCATGAGGGCCGACGGCGATAGCTGCCGCCGCTTCGTCTTGAGTGGAAAAAATGTTGCAGCTCGCCCAGCGTACTTGAGCGCCGAGCGCTACAAGGGTTTCGATGAGCACTGCAGTCTGCACGGTCATGTGCAACGAACCGGCGATGCGCGCTCCCGCTAGCGGCTGGGTTGGCCCAAACTCTTCGCGCAAGGCCATGAGCCCCGGCATTTCATTTTCGGCAAGCCGAATTTGGTGACGACCCGCCTCGGCAAGGCTGAGGTCGGCGACTTTGAAGGGAAGAGAAACTGTTGCGGTAGCCATTGCACCATTCTCTCACCGACGGAGCACCGACACCTACGCCCTGATGAGCGTCAATACTGCGTCGCGAATGCGCTCCATCTCGGCGAGTGTTTCGGCTTCCGCGTTGAGCCTCAAGAGCGGCTCCGTGTTCGATGGCCGCACGTTGAACCACCAGAATGGCTCGTTCTGATCGACGATCCCCGTGATCGTGAGTCCATCGAGTTCGTCGACGGTTCCGATGCCCGTAAAAGCTTCAACGATTCGCGCGTAGGCCCCGGGAACGTCCGAGACTGTCGAGTTGATTTCGCCACTTTGCACATAGGGGTTGAATTGCGAACCCAAGTGCGACATTGGTGCGTCTTGGTGTCCGAACTGTGCAATGAGGTGCATTGCGGCGAGCATCCCGTTGTCGGCACCCCAAAAATCGCGGAAGTAATAGTGGGCCGAGTGTTCTCCCCCGAAGATCGCCCCGGTCGCTGCCATCTGATCCTTGATGAGCGAATGGCCAACCCTCGTACGAACTGCTGTTGCGCCGGCCGCTTCGATAGTTTCCTCAACCGAACGAGACGTAATGAGGTTGTGCAACACCACAATCTCACCCTCTGGCTGGGATGCTCGAACCCTCTCGATCTCGCGAAGCGCCACAATTGCCGCCACCGCGCTCGGGGTGACAGGCTCACCCAGTTCGTCGACAACGAAGCAGCGGTCGGCGTCGCCGTCAAAAGCAAGACCGAGGTCTGCGCCGTGCGCGACTACAGCTTTCTGCAAGTCGACGAGGTTCGCCGGCTCGAGAGGGTTCGCTTCGTGGTTGGGGAAAGTCCCATCAAGCTCGAAGTACAGGGGGATAATTTCGATCGGCAGCTCAGCAAGGCCCGCCGCCGTTCCGAGCACTGCGGGAACCGTCATGCCGCCCATGCCGTTGCCCGCGTCAACCACGATGCGAAGTGGCCTGATGCCCGAAAGGTCAACGAGGCTGCGCAAGTAACTTGCATAATCGGCGAGTACGTTTTTGTGCTCGAGAGTGCCTGGAGTTTCATACTCGGGAATGCCGGAGGCCAAAAACTCTGCGGCGCGATCGCGAATGCTCGCGAGGCCCGTGTCGAGGCTAATTCCCTGCGCGCCAGCGCGCGAGAACTTGATGCCGTTGTAGGTCGCGGGGTTGTGGCTCGCAGTGAACATTGCGGCAGGCGCATCCATCGAACCTGAAGCGAAATAGGTTTCGTCTGTCGAGCAGAGCCCGATCGAGATGACGTTGGCCCCGCGCGCCCCAGCACCGCGCGCAAAAGCCGCCGCAAAGGCGGGCGAAGAATCACGCATGTCGTGTCCGACAATGACATCGGTGCCGTGGGCGCCAAGCTCATCAACGAAACCTGCGGCAAGTGCTTCAACGACCTCGTCGGTTAGCTGGGTACCAACGAGCCCTCTCACGTCATAAGTCTTGACGAAGTGGGTCAGATCAATCGGAGTCGCACTCATGCTCCCAAAACTACATGGCGAATGACTTGCCAGCCCTGAGGTGCGGACAATCTGTCAGCGTGCTTCGCGCACAAATCGTAGCTGTGAGGTTCAGCGCTTTGACTGAGAGGCCCAAGAACTGCCATGGAATCGGCGTACACATAGGTGAGGGTCGCAACTGCATCGAGATTGCAGGCGACTTTGCTGCACGGTCGGCCGGTCATGGTGTGTTCAGCCTAGAACCCCGAACGCCCGCGAGTCCATGCCTCGCCGGAATAGAATGGCTTTATGGCAAAATCCCGCCGCGCGACCGGCCCGCGCTCTCCTCGCGGGCTTGCGAGAAACCGTCACGGCCGCGGCATTCGAGCGGCTGTCACTGGGCCGTATTTGCCGCTGCTCACCAGCCGAGCGAACGTCTTTGACACAACAGTCTCGGCGGCAGCACAGTATTTGCGTGATGTGTGGCCAACAGAACTCAACAACGTTGTTTTTGAAGTCGCCGCTGTGCCGTCTGAGCTCAACGGGAGTTCGGAGTCTTCGCTCACCGTCGACCGGTGGCGAGTGTTCCCGAGGGACCGCCGCATCGTGTTGTACCGATTGCCTATAGAGCGGCTTTCCAAGCTCCACCGGTATGACGAACTTCATCGCCGCATGATGATCGAATCGTGTGTGTTCCGAGCTGTTGCGGAACTCATCGGCAAAGACCCGTGGGATCTCGCTCCCGACAGATTCAGGAACACCTAGCGGGGAACTCCGCTAATTCACAAAAACTGTGATGGGAGTTGACTCGGCGGCCGGTGAGCTCACGGTGTACGAGGCGAGTTGGGCATCGCCCGTGAAACTGACAGAACCGTAGAGCGCCACAAAGTCACTCACCACGATTGTCGAACGTTGCGAGACGTCGACCGTCGTTGATCCGTTCCCCGGCACAATCACGTCTCGCACATTGCCATCGAGGGTCGTGATGGTCACAGCTGCGTCTGCGGTAGCGGGGTTGTGCAAGTGAAGACGCGGCCGTGGCCCTGAGGCGATTGTGGCAATTGAACTGGCGTCAAGCTTGCTCGCAGCTGAGAACCACGCGTAGTCACTCGACTCAGGACGCCGGGTCGCGGTACCGCCGACCGCTCCCGAGTTCGCAGTGTTAGAAACTGTCGACACTCGAGCGCCGGCGATGACCGGCTGGGCTGACGAAACTTCCACAGTGTAGACGCCGTCAGCGAGCTCCTCGATCGGGATGTCGGTCACTCGCCCTGCCGGAATCTCTACCGAGAACGATGTGCCTCCCACTTGCGATACTTCGTCGCCGTTCGCTTCCGCGTTGGGATCGTCCTGTGGCTCGTCGTCGACTCCACGCCCTACTCCATCGGGAGCGATCGTGACGGTAACCGTCGCGGACTCATCACCAGGCACAAGCAACCTAATGACTGGGGCGAGGTCTTCGAAACCTTGAGCGCCCAGACTCTCGCTTACCGCGAGCGATCGATCGACAACAACTCCAGGAATGACTTGAGTGCTTGCTGGTTGTTCGCTCGCGCCAATGATCTCGACTCCACCAGCATCGAGGCCTCGCACCGTAGCTTGCTGAAGGTTTGCGACAATTTGGCCACCACGAGAGGTGACTCTGACGACGGGAGAAGATATCGCGGGGGCAAAACCGGCGAGAGAGAGAACTCGTTGACCGTGGGGCTGAACGACAATACCCGTGGCTCCGGCGGAAACGATTCGGCCGTTTTCGCTGAAGATCTCGAGCGCAACGCTTGACGCAACATCGCTCGGATTTGCAAGAGTCACGAGAGTCGTGCGGCCGACGTCCGTCGATCCTCCCACAAGCCACGTTTCGCTTGCTGCACCCTGGCACCGCGCGGAAGCAAGGCCCGTGAACTCTGCCGCGCTCGGGGTCTGTGACTGCGAGCCGGAAAGAAGAATCGACTCCGTTGCAGCACTACCTTCGCTTGTCGCGTCACCGGGGGCAGCCGGCGGGATGCTCAACTGCTGAGGGGCAGCGGTGCTCCCGCCGGTTCCCGCATCAGAGGCGGTCAAAGCAGAGGAATCCACTACAGCCGACGTCGAGCCGTAGTCGATGGTCGGCGAACCAATGGCTTGAGGTGTCGTAGCGTCTTGGCCCAACTCATCGCCCAGTCTCAAGACAGCTCCGGGGCAGACGAGCTCTTGCGGTGCGGGAACGGGAGTCACAACAGTTCGAGCCGGAACACTCTGGAAGCTGGGGATAGGCGCTAGACCCGCAGCGGCGATAGTGACGACCGCCACTCCGACTCCAACAGTCCCTGCCGCAATCCGCAGCCCGACGAGGGCAGCGTTGCGCTTCTTGCGGGGTGGAGTGCTCTGCGAGACATCCGTGTTGCCCGTGGCGACATCAGTCATTGTCATCCCCCTCAAATGTCGAGGCGGGTTCGCTCGGGTCCGCTACCGCGGATCGAACTCGAGTGCGGCCGGGAGTCGGAATCGCCAAAAGTGTGGTCATGATGAGAATGAGCAACTGCCCGCTCAAGATTCCGATCCCGAGGGGTGTGGCAAATGGATTCGGTGAAGAAATCGCAGCGGAATCGCTCCCATTCTCACCGCTGAGTCGCTCGTCAAAACTCCACAAGTATCCATTGGCAGTGTCGCCAATGGCCGTGAACGCCGAGTTGGCATCAAGAGACTCGCCAATACGGATTCTCGTAGCGTTCGCCGCTTCGCCAGACACCTCAGAAGAGACAACAAAGCCGATGCCCAGCTCGCGCAATTCTGCGACAACATCGAATCCGCTTCGAGAAGCAAGATTCCCGGCAAGGACTGCGATGCGCTCTTGAGCGGGAGCGACCGTCGTTGATGTCGCTGCGAGAGTGGACCGCGCATCCAATGTCGTTCCAGTTCCACGGTGCAACACCGCAGCGAGTGAGCCGTCTGTTTGAGCGGTCAACTCGAGAGTGCCCAAGAGGGGGTCGTTCGCAGCCTCGGCGGTAACGAAAGCCGGCAACATGCGGTCCGAACTCGCCGACACCGCCGCTGAACCTGCCAGGGGTGCCGCAACGAGCGGAGCGACAAGTACACACGTGGCGGCAACGACAACAAGGGACGGCCAGACGACTGCCTTGCCTAAGGCATCAAGGGCACACATCGCCGAGCCAATGAGACCCATCCAAAACAAACTCAGGCCAGCGCCGCTCCATACCGCGACACTCTGTGAGCCAACAACACTTACTTCAATGTGAGCACTTGCGACTGCAGTGACAAACCCGAGGAGAGCCACAATCATGGCGGGAATTGATCTACGAGTTCCCGGCAAAAATAACGCGAGGATGGCGAGAACTCCCAGCGGCGCGAGCAAGGCCGCCACAAACACAGGTGTTACCGGCCCCGGAACCGCGAGCCCAGCAAGAAGATTCTCCCAGCCGTGATAGCTCGCCGTCGGCGACAACGTCACAAGCTGCCAACCCGAGGGAATAGCCCCAGCGACGGTGACTCCGGGATCAGCAACTAAGGCGAGAGGGTTTCCGCGAAAAATCTGTTGCGCGACCAACGGCGCAAAAAGCGCCGCGGCAGGCAAAGGGATAGCAATTAGCCGTGAAATCGCTCGTGGCTGTGCGATCAACCACGCAAACCAGGAAAGGAGAATTGCAGGAGCAAGAATCGGTGCTCCAGCGACAATCGCAGCCATGAGCAGTCCGGCTGCCGCCGCCGCCGACCAACTGCGCGCAGCATGAAGCATCGCAACGACGAGCCACGGCAGAAGCAAATGTGCAATAGCCGCGCCAAAATACCCACCGCTCAGGGAAGCCAAAAATGGCGGTGAGAAAGCCCACAAAATCGCAGCTACCGCGGGAGGCCAGGCGCCCGTAGAAAACTTCGCCGCACACCACCACCCGGCAAGAGCCGCGAGAGGAAGAGCGGCAACGTACACGATGACAACCGCGAGTGACGGCGTCCAAAAAGTCGCGCTGCCGAGCACAGCGAGAACGAAGGCGAAAGGATCGGATGCCCCAACAAACCCGGCGCCGATCTCGCGCCAGCCGTAGCCGACATTGGCCCACAAGTCGCTGAGCTGCGCACTGAGCGGGGCAAGTGCTCCCCCGCTCAGGCTCGCTGCACCAAGATACGGGGAGAAAGCTATAAAGCCCACGGCCGCAACAAAGAGCACAATCCACGCGCCACCGCTTGCGAAAAAACTCAACCGCTGCTGACTCGATTGCCCGCTCGAGGCAATAGTGAGAGCTTCACGCCGGTTGGCTCTTAATTCGCGCACGTCGCGCCAGGACATCCGGAACGGGTTGACGGCACCCCAGCCAAGCTTTTTGGTTCGCGCGAGGTTCCGACGAGCGGGCGCGACCCCGCTACTGAGCGCAGTTGATATCGCCGCCGAATATTCTCCGGCGATTTCGCCTGGTCTCTTAGTCAGCAAATGGGCTATCGACCGCCCAACGGCAAGCGGCAGGAGAGACAACCAGTGGAAAGGCACAGCGAGGGCCGGCGCGTAAGTCAATCGACGGTGCAGCTCCGCGGAACGGCGGATGCGACTTCGAACACGGTCGGAGACCGATCGTTTCCCAAACATCTCCGGGCCACCGGCACTCGCGACTCTGGCTGAAGGAACCCCAACAATGCGGTGTCCGGCAAGGCGAACCCTCACGCAGAAATCCAGAGCAGCATCGATGGTTGGTAGTGCCGGGTCGAAACCACCGAGTTCTTCCCAGACACTTCGGCGAACGAGCATCCCGTGACCCGAAACCGCGAGGACATCGCTCACGCGGTCGTGCTGTGCTTGATCGAGTTCTCCGTCAACAAGTTCGATTGTTGCCCCAAGAGCGGACATGGTTGTGCCGTACGACACGATGTAGTCGGGCCTGTCCCACTCCATGAGCTTGGGGCCGGCTACAGCAACGCTTGGCGCGACTTCCACGGCACCAAGGAGCGAAGCCAAAGCGTCGGGATGTGGCGCGTTGTCGTGAGCGAGCAACCACAGCCACTCGTTGGCACTCTCAGCAACGGGCGCTTGTTCGAGACCGCGCGAGACTAGGGAACCAAAGCTCGCGCGCCCGGTGCCAGAAACAAACTGAGCCGGAGAAGCGGCAGCCAGAAGAGCCGCGGTGGTATCAGTTGAACCGTCGTCGACAGCAGTGACGGAGTCCGGTCGACGCGACTGAGCCTCTAGAGCGGCGAGGGTGCGGTCGAGAAACGGTGCCCCATTGCGGGCAACGAGAAGCACTCGAACTCTGGCATACATCGCTCCGAGCTTAACCGTGCGCGACGAGCGCTGCTCGGTGACACGCTCCTAAGCGCGAGCCTCAGTGCTTTCACAGGTCCGCTTCTCACGACTTGCGGCTGAGCGCTCCGCAGTACTGGCGCTCCAACTGAGTCGAGAAGTTACGCGCGCTTGCGCAACTTGCGTCGCTCGCGCTCCGACAGACCGCCCCAGATTCCAAAGCGCTCATCGTTTTCGAGAGCGTATTCAAGGCAATTGGTGCGCACTTCGCACGACGCGCAAATCTTTTTGGCTTCGCGAGTGGAGCCACCCTTTTCAGGAAAAAATGCTTCGGGGTCGGTCTGCGCGCACAAGGAGTCGGCTTGCCACGACAGAACTTCTTGTTCGTCATCGACGGTGGTCTGGCGAACTCCGGGTACACCGAGGCGAACTGGATCAACAAACCAGTTCTCGGGAACACCGCGTCCTGGAACTCCGCGACGAGGAACTGACGTCGAATCTTCGGTCGAGCCGCCGATAGCAGCGACGTTGTGCACGCCCTCAACAGAGGCGTTGGCGCGATACTCGCTAGTGCCCATGTTTCCAGTCGTCCCTCCACGCGTGACCCGATTGGCCACAACACGTTAGAGATAATTACACCGTTGTAGTTACCCAGAGTCAAGTCGTGGATCATAAAACCTTCAACCCCATTAAGAGTGTTGCGACGCGCGGCGAGTTGCCTCCCAGGCGCTTTCCACCATCTCTCGCAATGTGTGGCGCATTCTCCAGTCCAAGTCTCGAGCCGCCAAATCTCCCGCAGCAACGATGCGCGCCGGGTCACCTGCGCGGCGCGGCCCCACTTCGGGGGTGAACAGAATGCCCGTGACA
>Ga0070745_1000428_pt1 | contig 25906 bp, 36 predicted proteins | sample VirMetDEL_Mar_4_FD_77438 | JGI IMG/M metagenome (GOLD analysis project Ga0070745, IMG submission 77438) | Aqueous microbial communities from the Delaware River and Bay under freshwater to marine salinity gradient to study organic matter... | ecosystem: Environmental > Aquatic > Marine > Coastal ...
AAGAAGAAGAAGAAGGTATTTATAAATTAAAATCATCAGAATATCAAGGCCGTAAAGTCACACTCAATAAACCATTTAGAACCCCAAAGGGCCCAAAAAAGTTTAGTGTTTACGTTAAAAATCAAAAGGGCAATGTGGTTAAAGTAAATTTTGGAAGTCCAGATATGGATATAAAGAGAGACGATCCAGCTAGACGTAAAAGTTTTAGGGCAAGACACAAATGTGACACAGCTAAAGATAAAACAACACCGAGATACTGGAGCTGCCGACAGTGGCGAGCTAGCTCACCAGTAGAAGATTAATCCTATATCATGAAAACAATTTTTTCGCTTATATTTTTTATTTTATTTTGTTCTACTGCTTATAGTGCTGATCTATATATTTTTACTGCAACATGGTGTCCACCATGTCAACAATTGAAAAGGTTCATATATCAAAATCCAGATGTGTTTGATGGTCATGTTGTCACGATGATAGATATAGATAAGTATCCAGAGATTAAAAATAAGTATAGGGTATCAAAGATACCGACAAGTATAACGTTAAAAGACGATAAAGAAATTGAGAGAGTAATTGGTTTTAATTCTAGCTATAAAAATTGGATAAGGAACATTGAAAAATAAAGATGTCACGATTTTAAATGTAAGGGGCGAAACTAAAAATGATACTGTCAACAGTTTATTTGTAGATGATAAACAGTATTTTAACCCTATTGAATCTATTAGTAAAGAAGCTAAAGATTATAATTTAGATATAGAGATATTACAATGTGATATTAACGATATCCCATCTAAAATAAGATCTAATTTAATAATATTTTTATCTGAAAACATATATGTTAAAGATGATTTTCTTAATGTTTGCATATCTCTTAATAATCTGTTCAGAAAAGGTGGTGTATTCTGTGGACCAGTTAATACTAAAACCAATTCTTTAACAAAAAATGATGATATAGAAAAACTGTCTAAAAGTTACTACTCATATAATCTTGATTTTGGCAGTAGCGAAATATCAAATATAACCGGCGAAGAATTCAACTATGGAAGTCTTATTGGTTCCGTAGTGACCGGAACGGCATATAACGAGATTGGCTATTCTCCAATAATATCAAATAGGCACTCAACAGCAGACAATAGGCTTTTTATATCTAAGATAGCCAAAAGATATGATATTATTTATGCTAAATCATTGTCTAAGTGCGTCTTGTTAACCAATAAAGATTTTTCTATTGAAAGTCTTTCTGATTATTATTATCAGCTTGGTCATCAAGACGGTTTGTTCCTTTTGGAGAAAACACTAAAAGATAAGCATAAAGAACTCTGGCATAGATTTGTTGAGTCACCAGAGATATTTGATAATGAAATGCCTAGATGGCTTTTTGGTTCTTGTCCAGATAAAGATGGTGAATATCTAGAGAGCCTAGTCTTAATGAAATGCAAATATCAGATAGGATTTTACGAGGGAATGCTTGGTAAAAAGTTGATATGATTAAATTAGATTTATCTAAATGCAAGGGTTTTTCAACGCATAGATCTGGTTGGTCTTATTGTATTTCTTCCCTTATGTCTCTTCATTCTAGGTCTGGTATTTTTGTTGACGATTTTATAGAAAGATCGTTTTCTTGGGATTTGGGTGAATATTATGTAAAAAACAATGTTCATGATTTGCCCTACAAAAAAAAATGGATAGGATTTTTTCACAATCCTCCAGATACTCCAGAGTGGTTTGATATGTATCACAACCCTGTAGCAATAATAGAAAGAAAAGTTTTTCAAGACTCTCTAAAGACCTGTAAATGCATAATAACTCTTTCAGATTATATTAAAAACTGGTTATCAGATAAAATCTCTGTACCAATAATTTCTGTAAAACACCCAACAGAAACACCAAAAATTAAATGGTCGCCAGAAAAATTTCAAAAACAAAAAAATATACCAATAATTCAGCTTGGATATTGGTTGAGAGATTTATTTGCTATACATAATCTTAAAACTGGACCAAGATTCACTAAAATAATGATGCCAAGCGATGAAAATATGGCTATGGATGTAATAAGAAGAAAAGAAAAAACACAAAAAAGATTTTGGGAAGACAAATATAAGTGGTCTGGAATAAACATTCAATCATTTTTGTCTAATTGCGATTATGATGATATCATGTCAAGATGTATCGTGTTTCTTAAACTCTATGATAGTTCTGCTAATAATGCTATAGTTGAATGTATAGCCAGAAATACTCCAGTGTTAGTTAATAGAATACCAGCAGTCGTTGAATATTTAGGTGAAGATTATCCATTTTATTTTGATGACATAGAAGAAGCTGGAGAAAAACTGAAAAATAATAAACTTATTGTTAAATCTCATCAATATCTTAGTAATATGAATAAAGATTGGATTAGTGGAAAATATTTTGCGAAAGATATTATAAATAAACTACAGGAAATCTAACATGTCTAATATTATTTATACTTCATATGGTTTTGGTAGACCAAATAATGACGATAAATATGGTAAATTCCACGATGAGGAATGGGCCTCAGTGCAGAGAAATAAAATCAATACCTATTGCTCCAATAATAATATTAACTTAAAAGTTATTGATTATGATAATAGATACATGGCTAAAATTCTTTCAAACTTTGATAGTTGTAATGATGTATATTCTAAATCGCATTCAGTCTACACATTGAGTGCAATTGCCGCTATACTTGATTTTTGTGATAGTGAACACGATATATTTTATTGGCTCCATTTGGATATGGCTATAAAAAATCCAAATATAAATATTTTTGATGTTTTCAAACTAAACGACGACAGTATTTATTGCTGGTCATTTGATAAAGCCTTATATAGCCATGACAACAATTGTTATAATGAATGGGAAAAATGTAAACTTGATATGAGAAAAGCTGTTTTTAATGCTTTTAATATCGAATTTCCAGAAGACACAGACTCAATACATATGGTGTGTAATGCTTCCAATCTCATAATGAACAAGAATGCAGCACTAAAAATAAGAGATACAATATTGAATACTATTGACTTTATTAACAATACTGTTGATTTTATTGTGATTGAAGAAACAATAATAGAAGTTATTAATATATTGTCAGAGAATATAGTTATAAAAGATATATCTAAAGTACCTACAATTGGTGATTATTCGGGCAAACCTTTTCCACAAACATTTAAATGGGAAAATGGTGATGACCCAATAGAGACTCATAATGATGCTATTTTTATACATTTTTGGGGCAAAAATAAAGAAAATATTCCCGCGTTTTATGAGGCTATAAAGTGAAACTAATCATAACTATGTCTGGCTCTTCAAGAAGATTTACAGACGTTGGATTGCCACATAAGTTATTTATGGATGTATGTGGGAAGCCAATGATAGAGAGACTATTATCCATATACAAAAATGTTGCTGATGTAGATAAGTTCATAATAAAGCAAAATGATATGGATCTTATACCATATTGTAACGAAATGAATGTTGTTGGCATAATGCCAAATAAAGATGGCCCAGTGGTTTCAATTCTAGATGCCGACCTTCAAATTAATGATGGCGAGCCTATTATAGTTAGCTATTGCGATTTCTGGATGAAATTTAACGCTTTAATTTTTGCACTTCAATGTAAATTATGCAATGCTGATGGAGCGATTGTTAGCCATAGCGGATTTCATCCACATAGACTATATAATAGTAGTTTCTGCTATCTCAAAACTAAAAACTCTAAAGTATTAGCCGTTCAAGAAAAAAAACCATTTACTGAAAACCCAATGGATGAGCCAGCTTCAAGCGGTATATACTATTTTAAATCTTTCAAGATCATGAAAGAATATTTCCAAAAGCTTATAGCTTCTGAAAAAAGAACAAATAATGAATTTTATGTTACTATGCCATACAACCTAATGATTGAAGACGGCCTAAATGTTATTCATATTCCAGTAGAAAATTATATGTGTCTTGGCACACCTGAAGATGTTAGTCTAGTTAACTACGTTAATAAAAATTGGAGAATTGATGATTAATTTTATAGCACCAATAAACAATCTCGGCTATGGAGTGGCTGGACTAAATATAGCTAGAGAGCTGTATAAACTAAATAATTCAACCACTCTTTATCCTGTAGCAAGACCAGAAAATGTTGATAAAACCGGAATAATAGCAGCAGCAATAAATAATCAAATTCACTATGACCCATCCTTACCATGTGTAAAGCTTTGGCATCAGCATGATCTTCAGATGAGAGTTGGTAATGGTAAATATTTTGGTTTCCCGATATTTGAACTCACCGAATTCAACCCACAAGAAAAAGTGAGCTTATCACATTGTGATGAAATTATTGTTTGCTCTAAATGGGCCAAAAATATAATACTATCTCAAACAAATTTTGGCAATGATAAAGTTCATGTTGTGCCTCTCGGTGTTGATCAAGATATTTTTCGGCCCATGCTAAATAGCAATCCAAGAAGAACCACAATATTTCTTAATTGCGGTAAATGGGAAAAGAGAAAGGGGCATGATGTTCTTGTTGAGGCTTTCAATAAAGCTTTTAACCACAGTGATGATGTTGAGCTATGGATGATGTGTGATAATCCGTTTATAGGTAATGTTAATGATCAATGGAGAAGCCTTTATAAAGATTCAAAACTTGGAAATAAAATAAGAATCATACCAAGACAAGAAACGCAGGAGGATGTGTATAAAATAATGTGCTTGTCTGATTGTGGTGTTTTTCCATCAAGGGGCGAAGGTTGGAATCTTGAGGTTTTAGAGATGATGTCTTGCGGGAAAAATGTCATAACTACAAACTATTCTGCCCATACTGAATTTTGCAATAATAATAATTCGAAATTAATAGAAATTGACAATTTAGAAACTGCGTTTGATGGGTTGTTTTTTGATGGTAAATGTGGTTTATGGGCTGAATTTGCAGATAATCAATTGGAGCAATTGATAGAACATATGAAGGAAATACACAGCAAAAAACAAGATAACGATCTATATGCAAATCTGTCTGGAATAGAAACCTCAAAACAATTATCTTGGGAAAAAGCAGCAGAGGAGTTAGTAAATGTCTGTAGAGTTTAAAACGCCAAGAAGCTTATTAGACGCATATAAGAATGGTTTTATTGGTAGCATATGCGATCCAGAAGATGTTGATAAGCTTTTGGGTGAGCTTCCTCATCCATTATTTGGTGCCGCTGCATATGATTTAGTTGGTAGTGGGGAGGGTAAAGTAGCATTACTATATAAAAATGTTCAAAAGTTTGACCCCGGTTTTGGTCCATCAGAACGCCAGACAACTGGTGATTGCTTCTTAGCTGGATCAAAAGTCAGAATGGCTGATGGCTCACTTAAAAATATAGAACAAATTAAAATAGGCGAATATGTTATTAGTGGGTTTGGAAATAAAAAGATGGTTACTAATATTTTCCATAAACCATACGATGGTAATTCTAGACCTCTTGTAAGATTAACAACTAATGAATATTCTAGAAATCTTATCGCTACTCCCGATCATAAGATTCTAACAGAGAATGGAATAGAAAAAGCGATAATTGATCTTGAAGATGGCGATCAAATTTTGATGCCATCTATTAATTCTATAGACAATAATATTGTTTTTGATATGAGTGAATTTTGTGAAACAGAATATATTGATGAAAAAACCGACCATAAATCTTTAAGACTAGAACCTGTCAAAACTGGATATATTAGAGCAAAAAACGGTAGACATAGTATCAAAAAATATATCACAATGTCTGAAAAATTAGCTTGGTTAGTTGGGTTGTATGCTGCTGAAGGCTCTAATGATGGGGTATTAAGAAATGAAAGAATAACATACAACCTTGGAAGTCATGAGGCTATAATGGCACATAAAGTCAAACAATATTTTAAAGATGTTTTTGATATTGATGCCAAAATATATCAAGTTCCATCTAAACCTTCTGTTATTTATGTTCGAATCCACAACATAATGATTGCAAAGTTTTTCAAATATTTATGTAAAGGAAACACATATTCTAAAAAACTTTCTAAAGAATGGTTTGTATCACCAATATCATGTCAAATAGCGATGGTTTCTGGTTGGTTTGATGGAGACGGAAATAAGCAATACACGCAAGGCACAACGGTTAGTCGAGATCTTGTTCTAGATATGGTAGATATATTAAATAATATAGGTATTGAATCAAAAATTACCGAAAGAGAAGCATATTTTGACGGCATCAGTAATCATGTTAAAAGTTATATTTGCTGCCTAAATAAGAAAAATAGTCAAAAATTACTATCACAAACTATAGACATAATTGGATTATCCAATAATTTTGGAAGATATACAACTGTAAAATCTATTGAAGTATTAAATCAGGATATAAATACCATCTATTGCATAGAAGTAGAAGATGATCATAATTTTATCTGCAATGGATATGGGGTTAATAATTGTGTAAGTCACTCAACTCGCAACGCAATTGATGTTACACGTAGCACAGAAATTATTGGCGGCGAACGAGAAGAATGGGTCGCAAGAAGTGCTACAGAAGCTATCTATGGGTCAAGGGGTCATGGTGGTCAGGGAATGTCTTGTTCTGGTGCCGCTAGGTTTGTTCATCAATCTGGTGGTGTTTTACTTAGAAAAGACTATGGATTTGTAGATCTATCTAGGTATAATGGTGGTTTAGGTGCTGGATGGGGCAGAAGGGGCGTTCCATCTGATGTTGTCGCAGAAGCTAAAAAGCATCAAGTCAAAACTATAAGCAATATAAGAACCGTAGAAGAAGCAAGGGACGCTATTGCCAATGGATATGCCATAAGTGTGTGTAGTGGCTATGGGTTTTCATCACGTAGAGATAAAAATGGTATAGCAAAAAAATCTGGTGGATGGAGTCACGCGATGGCATGGGTAGCGATGGATGATTCACGAGAAATTTTTAATGAAACATTATTCTTGGTGCAGAATTCTTGGGGGGTTTGGAATGGCGGTCCCAAAAGATTAGATCAACCGGATGGTAGTTTCTGGATTCGTGAAGGAGATGCTCGCGGTATGCTTTCTGGTGGCGGTGCATGGGTACTTAGTGATGTAGATGGTTTCCCTCCACGTAAAGTGGATTGGACATTAGACGAGGTATTTTAATGTTTAGATATACAGTAATATTACTATGTTTACTCTGCTGCTCTTGTGTGCAAGAAGAAGTTGTTATAAAAATAAACTTAGACGATAAAATCAAAAAGGCCGAAGCTTCTTTTGATTATGCTGAAAGAACCATCTTAAGAGATGATGTCCCAAACAATCCAGATGATGAAATAATTCGTCCAGATCCAGATCCAGATAAATGCCCCTGTAAAGGCACCGGAGAAATCAAACACGGAGACGGCCATACAACGGAGTGTCCTTTTCATTCTATAAATCTAATGTTTAAATCATACGAAGGAGAATAAAATGCTAGACTCAGAAAAATTTTCATTAAATACAAACGACTTTGTTGTTTTGGCTAAAAATGCCGCACTAGTTGGTTTAGCCGCTGGGCTAACTTATGTTGGCGAAAATGTATCAAACCTAGATCTAGGTAATGCTGGCGTTATGCTAGTTCCTGTTGTTGTCGTTGTTATTGATACTGTTGTAAAGTGGGCAAAAAATAATTCCTCAAACAAATGAGAATATAAATGTTAGATCTAATTAAGGATGTATCACCACTTCAATTATTATTGATGTGTGTTGGTTTATTATTTATTGTTTTTTCTTTTAAGGATGATATTATATCATTATTTAAGTCAATAAAATTGCCCAAAAAAGATGACGACATAGATTTAACAAAAATAGTTTCAAAATGGGAAGATTTATCCGACTCTTGCAGGGATGCTAATTTGATAGACGCATATGATAAATTGCAGGAAGTCTTCCCGCTATTAGTTGAAGTGCGAGATGAAGAGGAATCATAATAATGAGTAAAAAGGCATCTTTAATTGTTGGTCTTATAATTCTACTTCTATCTAGTAATAATAACTTGCTAGATTCTGTAAACATTCCACCAAAAGAAGTAGAAGTTATTGACTTAACTATAACAGAACCATCAGAAGATATATCAAAAAGCGTATCTATCATATCTGATATAGTAAAAGAAGAAGAAGACCGTATAAATATAGCGGTATTTAATAAAGTTTTTGCTGATAGAGTTACTGGCTACGAAGTCAATCAGCAGCAACTAAACGATATATACGTTTTATCTGCTAAGAATTTCTTTGGTGGTTCCATCAAAGATAAATACGATTCTTTAGATGTTTTTTTGAAGGGTGTTATTAGTGACGTAACGGGTGATGATGTACATGTTCTTTCTGAAAATGAAAAATCAGAACTGTCTGATATGTTTTATGGAATATCTTGGCACTTGATAAATTGAGGAAATTATGAATGTTTTAGATGCTGTTGAAAGTGAGTTTAAATCAATCTTAGATAAAGCCGCATATGATATAAATGTATGCGTTAAAGACCAATCTAGATCTGATAATTTTGAAAAAACGATTAAAGCTATAGAAAGGTTCGACTACGCTAGATCGAAAATCGAAGTAGTTAGAAATCTAAAGTCACAACTATCATTTAAAGAAAAGGAAATTGATGAAAGTAAAAGTGACGATAATAGTGGGGCAGAGTGATAGAAGCAAAAACTTCGAAGACGATAATTATTTCAAGTATTTAGTGACAGATGGTTATTTTCTACCTAGTAAATATATAACCGTAAAAGACGAAAAACAAACATTAAAAGAGCTTCATGAAGAATACCTTAATGTTTTTTATGATTGGGTTAATGTGAATTTGACTGCATTTAGAAAAACAAAAATTGATGAATGTGAAGTCGTTTATTCTTATAATATTCCACCAATGATTAACGCAGAGAAAAAAGGTAAATTCATATCCCAAAACCAAAAAATAGATCTGGATGATTTTTATGGAGAAATATTATCAACAAGATCAAGACCCGGATTCTTCTGGTCTTGATATATTAGCCCAACTATCTATCTACGTTGATTCACATAATAAAGCTATATCTTTTGCGTGTGATTGGGTTGACTCTGATGAAGGTATAGATTATATATCAGAAATATTCAATAGGTTAAAAAATGAAGACTTGATAGATAAAGTTCTAAACGGCCTGTACCAGCAATGCGTATTGAGCAAAAATCTAGATGGGTATAATGCAATTGTTAACAAGATCTCACACAAAATCCAATCAAAATCCCAACAAAATGAAGCTCTAATAAAACCTACAGATATCACAAAACTTAGATAATCATGAAGGAGTCCGCTATGAATAAAAATAAAAAAATAGCGTGGGAGAGTTGGAATGCAAAATTCGAAACAGAAGAAGAAGATGATAGCTATATCTATAGCGAGCAAGAAGAAAATGAAAACGACATGTTAGATTTGATGCCGTTTGACATGTTTATGCCGCAGCAAAGAGTTATACATACGCCTATTGGTGTTTATCCAGAAGAATCAATGCTTAAACCATCAGATAGATGGGACTGCTGGATATGTCATACTAATTTTGATATAACTTCAGACATAGCAGATAAGATAGAGAAAAGCGAAGGAATAGAAGCCTTAAAGGTTCTGGGTAGATATTCTTTCTTTATTGGTATAGCTAAAATGTTTGACGTTAAAGATGTAAGGAGAAATATAGAGCAAGAAATATGCATCTATACCGAAGAGGAAATTTTATCAGATACAGAAATCCAAAAAACTGTAGATTTGGTAAAGAAGCAGTTGCAATCGTCCGATTATTGGAGTATACTGGTGTCACCCACTGGAGAGGTTGAATATGTTTCTTCTAATCAGATGAACAAAAACTATCTAGATGGGCTGAATAATTTAATTGTACTTAAAAACAAAATTGGCGGAATAATATTGAGAGGTATAAATGGATAAAAATATAGAAAACTATCTGAAAGACCCTAATATCAGGGGCATAATAAACGCTGTTTCTAGTAGATTTACTAAGGCTATTGACATTGACGATATCTCGTCTATATCTAATGTCACTCTTTGGAGATGTATAAACAAGTATGATAATACTAAGGGCGCAAAGTTTACTTCATATTTATATCAACAGCTTCTTTATGCGTTTAAAAATGAGCTGAAGAAAAAAAAGTTTGAGTTCTCTTCTGATAAGATAGAAAATCAAATTGACTTTTCTAAAAAATCTGAGGTTTTTGATATACTTGAAAGTATACCATCTAAAATGAAAGACGTTCTATGTCAAAGATACTTTGACAATATGACCATAAACGAAATAGCTAAAGCTAACGGCTATAGCAGAGAAACGGCAAGAAGAAGGCTCAATAAAGCCATTTCAACCTGTCAAAAAATCACAAAATAAACATTTCTTTTTGTGTATATATTGATGGACTTGGACTCCATATTAGGAACAATAGGAACTACATAAGCGAATATTTTTATACAATATAAAAGGAGAAATAAATAATGCCAGTTCCTTCATCTGTTTCTAATTATTTAGTCAATACTGTTGGTGGGGCCTTTACAGCTACCACAGAAGGTGGAACAATTCTTGGTAACACCACCACCGGAAGCGTTGTAACTAAGGCTCTCGCTCTAAAAGATAACGCCTCTGATTATAAAGATGGTACTCTTCCAAGAGTCTTAAATAACGGTCTTAGCGGAAACCAGAAAGCACTTAGTGCTGGAACCTTTGCCTATAGTGCAGTTGGAAATTATGTTATTGCTACTATTAGCTCGACACTTTCCGGCGTATCTAAAGATAACATCTTGATTACATCAAGAGGCAATACCGTTAGGCCAATCGCTCAGTTTGAGCATGATTTTGGTGCTGCTACTACAAGTCTTATTCGAAATAACCGTTTCGCAAGAAATGGTTACTTAAATAGCGGCTCTAAGCTAAAGTCACGCAGACTATTTCTTAATGCTGCTGGAACAGCGGGAGCAGCACCATCTCAGCTAAATAACAACATGCTTGATCCAGTGTCTGGTTCACAAGTATATCACAGTGATTCTGCTGCCAATCCCACAAGAGCTATTCCCGGTGAGCTTGTTATGAAGGTTGATTTTGTAACGCTTAACGTTTCTAGTGGTGGCGACTTCTTTGATTACAAGCCTATTACAGGTAAGTAATAAGCCTTATGTTGTCATATAGATAGGGAGGTCTTATGACCTCCCTATTTTTATCAAACAAAAAACAGAAAGGTAAAAAAATGGAAGAAACTGCTATAAATGTATGGGATAATATTCATAAAATATTAGAAGCTATGGGCGTTATCTTTATACCTTTTGTTGGTTGGGTAATGATGACTATATTAAATCATGGTCAACAGATAATAAGACTAGAAGAAAAGGTTAATGATTCATTGAATAGGAGGATGACTTCTTTGGAAGAAAGAGTTATGGGCATGGAAGAAAGGCTTGAGTCAAAAATAGACACGATTGAAAGAAACGTGATAGAATGCAAGTTAACAATAAATGAAAAGGCTGGAGCACTAAGTAAAGTTGTGGATAAGATAGATGAACTTATTAAAAAGATGGATGAATAAGATGGGATTAACAGATATTTTAATAAACAATATTATTGAAAACCTTGGCATAAAAAAAGAGAATATTGACAAACTCCAGACTATCATAGATAATATAGAAGTCAAATCTGAAGATGGGCAAACCACCATAGAAATAAACCTCAAAAAGATAAAAATCGTTATTGAAAGGTAAGTAAATATGTCGCTAAAATCGTTGATGAATTATACATTTGTATCTAAGTATGCCAGATGGTTGCCCGAAAAAAAAAGAAGAGAAACTTGGAATGAAGCTGTAGATAGGGTCAAGCAAATGATGCTTGATAAATATGCAGATAAAAATATTATTGAATATATTGATTTTGCTTATGAAGCTATGAGGAAAAAAAGGGTTCTTGGTAGTCAAAGAGCGTTGCAGTTTGGTGGCGATCCCATATTTTCGCATAATAGCAGAATATATAACTGTATAACTTCTTATGTTGATAGGCCAAGATTTTTCCAAGAATGTATGTATCTATTGCTATGTGGGTGTGGAACTGGTTTCAGTGTTCAAAAACATCATGTCGCAAAACTCCCAAAATTGCGACAGGTTTCAGCAAAAGGTAGCAGCGTGAAACATGTTATTCGGGATAATATTGAAGGATGGTCGGACGCTATTGGTATTCTCGTTTCTTCATACTTTGAAGACTGTGATTTATTTCCAGAATATTCTGGTAAATCCGTGACATTTGATTACTCAAAGATTCGCCCCGCTGGCTCCTATCTAAAATCTAGCGGCGGAAAAGCACCCGGACCAGAACCACTAAAAAAGGCTCTAAATAATATTAAAAAGATTCTTGATAGGGCCGTTAAAAATGGGCAAGAGAAGCTTAAGCCAATAGACGCTTATGATATAGTAATGTTTGCCGCCGACGCCGTTATTAGTGGTGGAGTACGCAGAAGTGCTACAATATGTGTTTTTTCACCGGATGATGAAGAAATGGCGAAAGCTAAAACAGGAAGCTGGTTTATAGATAACCCACAAAGAGGCAGATCTAACAACTCTGCCCTTCTACTGAGAGATGGAACAAGTAAAGAGCAATTTGAAGAATTAATGAATTCAGTAAAAGAGTTTGGCGAGCCGGGGTTTGTTTGGTCAGACTCGAAAGAATTAATTGTTAACCCGTGCGTTGTTGCTGATTCTACTATATTAACCGACCGTGGCATCAAAATGGTTTCTGATCTTATTAACAAGCCATTTAATGCCATAGTAGATGGACTATCTTATCCAAGCCATAAAGGATTTTGGAAAACAGGAACCAAGCAGGTTATTGAGTTACAATTTAAATCTGGTAGGACTCTTAAAGTAACTCCTAATCATAAGATTATGACAACAACGGGATGGAAAGAGGCTGGAGATATTCTTTTTGGAGAAAATGTTGTTATTAATAATCACAGAGATTATACATTGGACAACGCAGCTAATTTTGATCCAACGTCTGTAGCTTGGAAGAAAAGTTATCTTTTAGGATTATTTTTAGGTGACGGCAATAATTCAAAAGGATCTGCACAATTAAAATGGTGGGGTGAATCAAAAGAAGAATACAGAAAAGAAGCATATCAAATGCTTTCAGAAGTTGGTTTTACCAATCATCACCATAAATCAGGACAAAATTCTACAGCTGTTTATAGTTCTGTAGAATCGAAAAAACTTATGAAATTTGCTATTGATAACGGTTGTATAGTTGGAACATCTAAAAAACTAAGTAAACGATCTATTTGTGGATCATGGAATCATATTTCAGGGTTAATTGCTGGATATTTTGATGCTGACGGAACAGTATTAGTAAATAATGTAAAAGGATCATCTTTAAGAATATCATCTATTCAATTAGAAAATTTGCAAAATTTACAAATAGCACTTAATTCTTTTGGTATTTACTCTAGAATTTATCAAAATCGTAGATCAGAAGGTGATAGAGTTATGCCAGATGGCAAAGGTGGAACAAAAAATTACTTTTGCCAAGCCTCACACGAATTAGTAATCAGCAATGATAACATAGTTAGATTTGCAAAATATATTCCAATCAAGAATGCTGATAAGATTCATAAAATTCAAACAATAGTGAATAATTATAAAAGGATGCCAAATAGAACTAACTTTGTTGACGTTCTTGTAAATAAAACTATTGTTGGAGATTTAGATGTTTATGACTGCACAGTAGAAGATATTCATGCTTTTGATAATGACGGTGTTTATGTTCACAATTGTGTCGAAATTGGCATGTGGCCTGTCGATGAAACAACTGGAGAAACTGGATGGCAAGCATGTAATCTATCAACTATTAATTGTGCAAAGGTAAAGACAGAACAAGATTTTTATGATGCTTGCAAAGCTGCTGCGATTATAGGAACACTACAGGCTGGTTTTACTAAGTTTGAATACCTCGGAAGTGTTTCTGAAAGAATAGTTGCTAGAGAGGCACTGCTTGGAGTTTCTATGACAGGTATGATGGAAAAACATGATATTTGCTTAGATCCAGAAATTCAACGCCATGGTGCAGAAATAGTAAAAGAGGTTAACGAGAAAGTTGCCGAAGTTATTCAAATCAATAAAGCGGCTAGAACAACATGTATTAAACCCGAAGGATCGTCTAGTTGTATCCTTGGTACATCCTCTGGTATCCATCCTCATCACGCCAAACGATATATTCGTCGTGTTCAGGCTAACAAAATGGAACCTATATATCAATACTTCAAAGAAGTAAATCCTAGAGCGTGTGAAAAAAGCGTATGGTCTAATAATGATTCTGATGACGTTGTGGCATTCTGTGTAGAGGTTCCAGATGGTTCAAAATTAAAAAATCAAGTAAGTGCAATTGATCTTCTTGAGTATGTAAAAAGCACTCAACAGAATTGGGTCATGAGTGGCACAAATAAAGAACTATGTACACAAAAATGGCTGGTTCACAATGTATCTAATACTATAAATGTTAAGCCAGAAGAATGGGATCTTGTGACAGACTTTATATATGATAATCGTCAATATTTTTGTGGAATATCATTGTTGCCAATAGCTGGCGATAAGGACTATGCACAGGCACCATTCACGACCGTATATTTACCAAGTGAACAAGTCCAGCACTATGGTGATGCAGCCATGTTTGTTAGTGGGTTAATAGAAGTGGGGCTTAAACTTTATGATGATAATCTATGGGCGGCATGTGATAGCCTTCTAGGTTTTGGTCAAAAAATAAAAGATCCAGAAAAGAAGGAATATCTAGACAGATGTCAAAAGTTTGCAGATAAATATATGAACGGCGATCTTAAGCTATTAACATACTGCATGAAAGATGTATACAACTGGAAAGATTGGATTGATATGAAGCGAGAGTATGTTGATGTTGATTATACGAATGTTATAGAAGAAGAAAATAATGTTAATCCAGTTCAAGAGATCTCATGTGCTGGAGGTAAGTGCGACTTAATTTAAGGTGTAAAATGAAAAGAGATAGAATAGTTTTATTTGTAGCTTTACTTGCTGTTTTTGGCTTCATGATCGCCGCAGCTTTTATATCACTAATAATTTTAGAGCCAATTTGAAAAGGATAAATATGCAGACAAATATAATTGGAAAAAATACAGTTAGTACTACTCCAGAAAATAATAGTTCGATTAACTTTGTTAAGCTTAATGATGAATCAAAAACACCAAAGAGGTCTAATGATACTGACGCTGGATATGATCTATATTCCGTAGAAAACAAGAGCATCAAACCAAAATCTAGAGTAATCATTAAAACTGGAATTTCTATGGCTATTCCAAACGGCTTTGTTGGTTTGATTTGGCCTAGATCTGGATTAGCGGTTAAATATGGTATTGATACTCTGGCTGGAGTAATAGATAGCGGATATCGTGGCGAAATATGCGTTGTTTTACAAAATCATGGAGACAAAGCATACGAAGTAAAATCCGGCGATAGAATAGCTCAGATATTATTTCAGTCTGTTGAATGTGTATATTTTAATGAGGTTAGCACTTTAGAGGAAAGTCAAAGAGGAAGTGGTGGGTTTGGTAGTAGTGGAGCTTAATAGTGAGTCAGCCACAAAAAAGAATATTCTATGCCTGTCAGGCAGTATTATTTATTTCAAGAAATACACAAACATCCAATAGTCCATTAAGTGAGGCTTCTTATCTTACGGGCGTTCAATCTGTTGGTGTTGATGGCGATTTTCCGTCTACAACCTTTCCAGATTTTGGTAGATTTCAAAGAAAAAACAAATTTGAAAATAGGCAAAAAGAATTTTCTATTAATATAGACAGAGTATTGGCAAAAGGTCAAGACACTTTTTATAATTCAAATTATTCTAGCAGTTATACTACTACACATCTACTTCACGAAGACAACATAGGCTGTCAAGGTGAGCTAAATAATAATGGAAAATGTCTAAGAAATTATGATATCTTTCTAGTGTACGGAGATGATGAAAACTCACTATTAAATGATAGTACAACAAAAAAGAATGTCGTATATAGAAACTGTTTGTTGACAAGTTTGTCTTATAATATTTCTGTAGATGGGTCTATTATTGAGTCTATTGGATTAATCAGCAGAAAGGCAGACTATAATGCTGCTGGCATTCCCTCTCTACCAGTTTCTCCACAGTCAGCAGAAACTGTAAGAAGGCAAGATATAGATATGGCTAGCACTATCCTTCCAGAAGAAGCGTTAGCGATATTCAAAACGGATGAACCAGATTCTTTAAATAACAAAGATATTTATGGTCTTCAGTCAATAAATATTGATATGTCTATAGACTACACAGAATTAAATGATATTGGCATATGGCGTGGATATGACGATGGCGATGATATAAACAAGTGGAGATTTGTCAATCTACCAATAAATATTTCGTCTTCTTTTACTGGAGTGTCAAGATCTTTATATCCAAGAGAAGACATAGGTGTAGATACACCAGAGTTTGAAAAAAATAAATCAATAAAAATTGTATCGCTTGCCGGTAATTCCAATTATTATATATGGGATCTAGGCAGAAGAAATTATTTAAATAATATAAACGTTTCTGGTGGAGATGCGGATGGAGGGAATGTAGAACTAACACTATCATATCAAAATGACTATAGTGAATTAGTAATAGCTCGGGCGGAAACAGTACAAGATATAACATCTAATGCTATTTATTAACTAGCTGGAGTTTTTAATGACAAAAAAACAAAAGAGAGAAGCGGCACAAAACAACAAACCACATGCTCCACTAAGAAAGGTTCTAAAACCCAAAACTAAAAATCAATCTGAGTATATTAGGGCTATGTCGGAATTTGATATAACATTTTGTACAGGCCCTGCTGGATGTGGGAAAACGGCTGTTGCTGTCGGATTGGCGTGTGAATACCTACTAACAGAAAGAATATCTAAAATAATCATAACAAGACCAGTAGTAGAGTCAGGCAGGGGTTTAGGATTTCTGCCCGGAACACTAACTGAAAAAATATTGCCATATCTTATGCCTATAATAGAAGAAATGAAGCTATATTTAAGTAATGATACTTTTAATATGTATAAAAATCAAAACTTGATAGAGCTTTGTCCACTAGAATATATGAGAGGTAGAAACTTTCATGACACTTTCATGATATTGGATGAAGCTCAAAACGCTACATATGAACAGATAAAAATGTTTCTGACTAGAATAGGTATGAACTCTAAGGCGGTCATAAATGGTGATATCACACAGACAGATCTAAATGCGGGTGCTGATGGCGGTCTAGACGATTGTATAGATAGATTATCTGACATTGATGATATTGGCATATGTGAATTAGACTCTTCTGATATAGTTAGAAATAAAATCATAGCAAAAATAATATCAAGATTGTGAAATATTAGATACAGGACAGGATAATCTTATTGAACCAAAAACTTGAAAGGGATACTATGCCATGCTATGATTTTGAATGCGAGGCTTGTGCGTACTACACTGAAATAAAACAGTCGTTTGATGATCCAAGTACGCACAAATGCCCGCATTGCGGTAAAAAAACGCTAGTTAAAGTTTTTATAAACCCCCCATCTATTATGGTTCGTGGTGAGCCATCAACTATTGGTCAGTTGGCTGATAGGAATACTCAAAAAATGGGCAAATATGAAATTGAAGATAAGAATAGGGCCAATGGAATAAAAACAGAAAGCCCAATAGATAAAAAAAGAAGAGACATGAATAGAAGAATTAACTCTATGACACAAACGCAAAAACTTAAATGGATAAAAGATGGTGATTGAATGTATGTAACAAAAGAAAAGAACCATATAGATAGATCATTATGCCCCCATCACGCTGTTGTAACTTTAAAAATAGATATTAGGAAAATAAAAACAGATGGGACATTAGATAATCAAGTTATAGGCAATGCAGACTTACAGAAGTATGGAATCTCTAGCAAGGCTCAAATATGTTTTTCTGCACCAACAGAAGCCGAATGTATAAAATTAGTAAAAGAAAAATTGGAGAAATTAAATGTCTAGATGGGAAAACGAAGATGTTAGCGATTTGAATTTACCAGAACCAGAAAACATCGTAAGAACATATTTTGATAAAAATGGTAACATAACTTCAAATCCTGAAAGTTCTGTAGCTAAAGTTTCTGAATGCGATGAAAAGAAAGTTTATTATGTTAAATATGGTAGGGGCGAACTTTTAGATCCTCACCACATAGATTCTTCTATGCAGATTAAAAGATCTTACTATATGATGAAAAAAGTTAACCAGCAAATCTTTGAATCATATGTAAAATTCCTACAAACAAAAAATAGATTATACTTTACTAAAGCAAGAAGACTTTTAATGGAGAAGATATAATGAAAAAGGGCCCCTTATCGAATAAAGACAAAGAATTTATAGATTGTAATGTTGGTATGGCTATAGAAGAGCTATCTAAAAAGCTGGAGAGATCCATTGAGGTTCTTGAAAAATATTTATCCTCAAATAAGACAAAACCAAAAGGCGATAATATTAAGCTATTCGCCAGAAATAAAGATCGTGGAGTTGTCATAATGACAGAATCGGCATCTATGGCTTCTGACGAAAATAAAAATAAAGTCAATCTATACAAAACAAGAAAGTATAAGGATTCTATTCACACTATAAAGGAAGACTAATGATTTGTACATCTATTGATGGGTATATGGATAGTTTGTGTTGCAATCAATTGATGATAAGTTGGCAGATAACATTGACAGACGGCACTAAAGTTTATGGTGATTACGATAGGCCGAATTTTGAAAATCCTTGGATTAGATTAAAAGAACACTGTGAAAAAAATTTAGTGTATCCAGCAAAAATAGAGCTTCATATGTTTGGTGTCCCCCATGAAGTATTTTTTCAAAACGAAAAAGGGCTAGATGGCGTGTTTGTAATGAGGGGGATGGCAAAAGATCAATCTATGGACGGTAGCCACTCTCAATCTTTTCAGACGATGACTGTTGGATTATTAAGAGATGACTGTTCGTGTATAGATATATCAAAATACACATGGCCGATTTCTAATTTTGAGCAAAAACAAACAACAAGAGTATTGACAAAAGAAAACCTAGAGGCTATGATATTTAAGCATGACTCAGAAAAAAGAAAACACCCAGAAGTACAAAAGCTGCTCGACGGGCCAACCATGTAGTGCCGCACAGTACATAGCAGAAATAATTTGCATAAGGAAAAGAGAAAAAGAAAACAAGGGAAGTCTTGAATATAAATTTTGGAATAAATCACAAAAAGACGAGTATCAAATACAGATTAGACTCGCCAATAAGCTTATCAAGAAATATGACATAGAATCCATATTGCATTTTCTAAATCATGGATCTGGCAAAAAAACCTATTCTTTGGGTTTTCTTCATTCTTCAAAGAAGTTTGTCATAGTCTCTAAGTATGTTGATAATGGTGTGAAAGAAAGTCACAAGCTTGTAGAGCAAAACAAAAATAAACCTAAAAAGGTTATTGAAGTAGACAAGCCAGCATACAAAAAAAGAAAATCATATGGTGGTAATACACTATTAACAAAAATTAGGAAGGCAGACAATGGCTAAAAAGGAATCTGGATATTTATCAACTATCATTAAAGAATATGGAAATATCATTTCTACCGGAGCTTCCATACTTGAGCAAAAGAAAAACTATAAAGTAATATCTGTTAGTCCAGCTATAGATATAGAGCTTGGTGGAGGAATTAGAGAAGGTAGCTGGCTGACATTAACTGGAGATCCCAAGAGCGGTAAGACCACAACGGCAATGCAAATAGCTGCTAATTGCCAGAAAGAGGGCAGGCCAATAATTTATTTGGATGTTGAGGGCAGAATAAAGGATATGAATTTTGAGGTTGCCGATCTAGATCCAGAAAAGATGCATATTATTCATCCAGAGGATAAGCCTATACCAGCGGAGGATTTCCTAGATGTAGCTTACAAAATGATGAGCCATCCAGATTATCATGGTGCTGTGCTAATTATAGACTCAATTTCTTCACTTATGCCAGCAAAAGAACTAGATGGAGATATGTCGCCGGGCAGAGCCGGTCTTCCTAAGATATTATCAGTTTTTACAAAAAAGGTTGGACAATTATTGCCAAGACAAAAGGGATTAATTATAGCTATTACTCACTATATAGCAAATACTGCCGGATACGGAAAAGCAAAATTAGCAGATGGCGGAAACAAGATTCAATATCAAGCAGACACTAGGATGGAAATTGCCGGAAGCGGTGAAAACTCTGCCGTAAAACCTTGGCTAAATTCTAACAAAGAAAGAATAGGTCAAGCTGTAAACTGGAAAATCATATGCTCATCAATGGGACCGCCCGGAGGTCAGGTACAGAGCTGGATTAGATATGGACACGGAATAGACAAGGCACAAGAGATACTTATGTTAGCTATGGATATAGGCATGATAGAAAAAGCTGGGGCTTGGTTGACATGCTCATTTATCAAAGACTATCCAGAAATAGCTAAAAAGATAAAACCAGATTTAAATATTGATGATGAAGAGGCTCTTTTAAAGAGTTTTAAATTTCAAGGTCAGGATAATCTATATAATTTCTTTTCTGAGAATCCAGAATTAGTAAATATACTTGAAGCAAAGATAAAGGAAATGCTATGACGATCATTGGTCTTGATGGCAAGACATACAATTGGAATCCAACGTCATCACAGGCTGAAACAAACAATAGATCTTCACTTCACATCAAGGCTAAAACACTTTTATCGGAAGTGTTTAAACACGATAGAATTTTAGAAGAGGTTTCCCTACCGGGAACAAAGAGCGAATATAGAAAAACAACATTAAGGGGCGATTTATTTATACCAAATAGAAAACTCCTAATTGAAGTGCATGGCGAACAGCACCATAAATTCAATAACTTCTTTTTCAAAAATAAGCTGCAATTTTTTAAAGCAAAGGCTAGAGATAGCGATAAAAAAGAATGGTGTAAAATAAACGATATTGAATATATAGAACTAAATTATAATGAGGATATAGATGAATGGAGAAGAAAGATACAATAGTTTTATAGAAAATATAGAAGATTGGATTAAATCTATTGGAATTATAGAAGTATCGCCAAATGAATCCGTTGAAAAATCTTTATCTCTTTCTTTTAGCGATCTTAAAAATTTATCATACGAAGAGTGCCAAATGTTGGCGTATGAATTATATTGCTATGCCGAATACGTAGATTCTTTATTGGCAAAACAAAAAATAACACACGATTGGGCGGAAGACGCTATCTGGTATATAATATGTGACAAGATCAATCAGTATGGCGACAAGTACACAAAATGGCAGGAAAAATACTTTTATTCTATCAAAGAAAATCCACTAGCATCTCAAATACTTAAAGTAAAAAATACAGCACACGCCAGAATGGAAATATTAAAAAATAAATCAGAAAACATAAAAAAGATATCAGAAACACTAAACAATCTAGCAAAGAGGAGATAATATGTCTAGCATAGAACAAGCTAAAAGTCTTTTAAAGAAGGCGATAGAAATAGGCGACAATGAATTGATAGAGCTTGCAAATAGCATCCTTCAAACCTATAATGTAGACGCGGAGCGGAGAAGAGAGTCCACCGGAACTAAGGCCCAATCAAATGATTTTATTTTTAGTATGCCAAAACAGCAAGAAGATAAAACGCTTAAAAGTGGCGTACCAGTAAACCAAATACAAAACAGAACAAATACTTTTTATGATGATGGCACAGAATTTAAAGATGTCATAACACCATCTATAAAGCCAGCAGAAAGAAAAAGGCCAGCATTTAAGATGATTGAGCAAACTTGCCAGAAATGCGGAAAGACAAAAACAACCCATCCCGCCCATAAAAGAGAATATTATATCTGCGATAAATGCATAGCAAAATGACAAACAAAAAACCATCCTTACAAAACTTGGCGTCTGAAAGGGCTATACTGGCAGGGCTATGTCAGTATGGTCTAGATGTGTATCTAGATATAGATTTTATAGAGTCTGATTCTTTTGATGATGAAATGAATCAGCTTATATTTAGCTGCCTTTCAAAAGCTATTAATCTATCACCAAAAGTAGATTTAACTTCTATACTGTCTGCTGCCGACGATCTTGGCATATCCGATAAGATAAATACTAAACAAGAAATTTCTTTTATAAGATCTCTATTTAATTTTCCAATAGCTAAAGAGAATGTTCTTATCCATGCCGCAAAAATAGCGAAGCTCAAGCTAGCTAGAGATCTAAAGAAAACATTACAAACCTGTGCCAAAGATATAGACAATATCAACGGTGAAGAGGATGTGATGGACATAGTTGCAAAAATAGAAGAGCCAATATTAGATACCACTTCAAGTATATACCAATCCTCTAGCAATAAAACAGAAATACTTGGGGCAAATATAGATGAGTACATAGAATATCTGTGTGAAAACCCATCAGACTTTGCCGGTATACCAAGCGGTTTTGACAGGTTCGATATTGCTATTGGCGGTGGACTTAGGAGAAAATGCGTTGATCTTATAGCCGCTCGTCCAAAAGTTGGAAAATCAATGTTTGGTGACGCTGTGGCTATGCACGTATCTAAGAATTTAAATATACCAGTTTTAATGTTAGACACAGAGATGTCCAAGGAAGACCATCTCAATAGAATGCTGGCAAATATTAGTGGTGTTGAAATAAATAAAATATCTACTGGTAAATTTGCAGAGAATGAACTAGATAAGGAAAAAGTAAATAAAGCCGCAAAACTATTAAAAGATATACCATACCATTATATAAGTATTGCTGGGCAACCTTTTGAGAATATACTTAGCATGATGAGAAAATGGATATATCAGCATGTTGGATTTGATGAAAACGGAAAAACTAACGATTGCTTAATAGTTTATGATTATCTGAAGCTTATGGGGTCTGAAAGCATAACAAATGCTATGCAAGAATATCAAGTATTGGGTTTTCAGATAACAAAACTGCATAATTTTTGCGTAAAATACGACGTTCCATGCCTGAGTTTTGTACAGTTAAATAGAGACGGGATAACTAAAGAGTCAACAGATGTCGTTTCTGGATCGGATAGGCTGATATGGCTATGTACTAGTTTTTCTATATTTAAATTGAAATCTGATGAAGAAATCGCTGAAGATGGTATTGGTAATGGTAACAGGAAATTGGTTCCCGTTGTGGCTAGGCATGGGTCTGGACTAGATGATGGCGATTATATTAGTATAAAGATGTTTGGATCATTAGGCAAAATAGAAGAGGGTATAACAAGAAATGAAATCCATACAAGGTCACAGAACTCTGATAACGGATTTGAAATAGATGAAGACATTGACGCAGAAACAAATATATAAAATATCAAAAACCGCTTTTAACAACTTATCTACACTTTTTAATAAACTTGGTATTGAATATGTAGAATACCCAAATAGATATTCATTTCCATGTCCGGTGCATGGCGGTGATAATATGGAAGGTTGTAGTATTTTTACTAGCGGTCATTCAAATAAAGGCAATTGGAAATGCTGGACAAACCACTGCGAAGAAGAATTTGCAAATAATATTTTTGGATTTATAAGAGGATCTCTATCATATAGAGCGAATAGAAACGTATCACTAAATGAAACAGAGTCGTTTTGCATTGATTTGTTTGGCCTAGATACCATAAATAGTATTCCTGAAGATATAGAAAAAAAAGAGGTAGATTTGACAGAAGTCTTCAGCAAAAAACCAACAATAACAAAAAACGGAATAACTAGAGATCAAATAAGGTCAAAACTAAAAATACCATCACCATACTTTTTAGATAGGGGATTCTCCAGAGAAATACTAGATACGTTTGATGTTGGACTATGTTTAGAGCAAGGAAGACCCATGTATAACAGGTCAGTTGTACCTGTTTACGATAATGATTTTAACTATACTGGATGCGTTGGCAGGGCTACAAACGAAAGTTTTAAGCCAAAATGGCTACATAGTAAAGGGTTTAAAAAGTGTGTGCTATATGGGCTAAATCTAGCTAAAAATAAGATATTGGAAACTCAGTCAGTTATATTAGTAGAGGGTCAAGGCGATGTTTGGAGAATGCATGAGGCTGGATGCGGCCAAACCGTTGGCATATTTGGGTCTAGCATAAATGATGAACAGCTTCTTCTTCTGGAAAATAGTGGGGCATTAAATATGGTTGTTTTAACAGACTATGATGATGCCGGTAAAAAAGCTTTCGAGCAAATAGTTAAAAAGTGTGGAAGAAGATTTAATTACTACAGACCGGAAATATCAAAAAAAGATGTAGGTGAAATGTCTGTAGAAGAAATTCAGAAACAACTAATACCACAATTACAAGGAGTAATATAGTTTCATGATTAGTAGAATATTAGCTTTTGCCGGAAGTAAACAAGCTGGAAAAACAACGTCATCAAATTTTTTACATGGATACCAACTGAAAGCAAACGGTATAATAAATAATTTTGGTATCACCGACACTGGTAGCCTAGCTGTTGAAAGTGTCGTTACAGATTCGAATGGGAAAGAAACAGTAAGCTCTGGATTTTTAGACGTAAATCGAAATGATGAAGAATTTGCTGAGTGGGCAGCGTATAATATGTGGCCATATATAAAAAATTACTCATTCGCAAATCCATTAAAAGAGTTTTGTGTGGCGATGTTTAATCTACCGAGAAAGAACATATTTGGTAACAATGAACTAAAAAACGAAAACAGCCCACTAAAATGGCAAGACATGCCCGGAGTTATAACCAATAAATCACAATCAATAAAAAAAGAAGTCAAATCCCTTATCGAGAATGGGTCTATGATATACCATAGGCAGGGGAACATGACCTATAGAGAAGTCTTGCAATTTTTTGGAACTAATATATGTAGAAAAATATACCCAGAAATATGGCATAGAAGATTAATAAAAGATATTGAATATGAGCAACCTCTTATTGCTGTTGTAGATGATTGCAGATTCGTTAATGAAGTTAAGTCAATTCAGGAAAATGGTGGTAAAGTCATACACCTAACTAGAAATCCATACGAAGATAATCATGATAGCGAAAAGGAGCTTGAATCATATGGCGATTTTGATTTTGTCATTGATAATGCTAATCTCAATATACATGAAACAAATATAAAAATAATAGAAGCGATAGATTTTTGGGGATGGCTAGACAAAGAGTTTACACCACCCAAAACAGAGCCGCCAAAAACAGAAAAAGAACTTGTTAGTGGCATACACAAAATAAAGAAATGAGATAAATATGGATTGTACATACATAAGAAGTAGCAGCTATAATCAGTACGAATATTGCCAGATGTCATATTTTCTGACATATAATTTGGGATGGCAGCAAACGTCAGGAAAAAAAGCCCAACTGGGAACTATTGTCCATAAAGTTATGGAGTGTTTAGCCACATGCAAAAAAGAGATACAGGATAATCCCAAGAGCACCAAACTGGAAATAGAAGACGATTCTTTAGGTAAAATAAAATTTACAAAGAATTCATTATATACAAAAACTTTTGTAGATAAACTGGTAAAATCGTCTTATGACTACTATACTAGTAGTTGTGTTCACTCATACTCTAACGCCGATTTTAATTTCTGCAAAGATTTAGTCAAAATGGCTATAGAATATAACGATGGTCAATTTGATCCCAGAAATAGGAAAATAGTACAAGCAGAACCACATTTTGATATACCAATAGAGGAAGATTGGGCTAAGTATAAATATACATTACCAGACGGTAAAATTATTGAGGGGCAACTGGCAATAAAGGGAACAATAGACTTAGTAACGGAAGTTGATGATGGCATAATAGAGGTTGTAGATTGGAA
>Ga0070745_1000431_pt1 | contig 25751 bp, 32 predicted proteins | sample VirMetDEL_Mar_4_FD_77438 | JGI IMG/M metagenome (GOLD analysis project Ga0070745, IMG submission 77438) | Aqueous microbial communities from the Delaware River and Bay under freshwater to marine salinity gradient to study organic matter... | ecosystem: Environmental > Aquatic > Marine > Coastal ...
AGACACCTTTATTAAGCCCTAATTCAATAGCACTCTCTAGTACTTTCTTTACTGATTCTAATTCTTCCATAATTATTATACTGCTACCCAATTTCCTGTATCATCAGATTCTACTGTGTGACCTTCTGCTTTTAATAGAGTTGTAATCTCACTGTATGCTGCTGCAACATTAGAGTTGATATCTGTTAAAGTTAAAGCGTAAACCTCTCTAACATTATCGTTAGTAGGTACTGAAACAGTATCGTTGTCGTTTGCTGTTCTCTCTGCTTCTGATTGATACCATCTAACGATTACTTTAGCGTTACCGTTCTTTAAAATTCTGAAATCACTGATATGTAAATACGCCTCAGAAGTAGATCCTTTAGACGTTTGTAGTGATGATGTAATTTTTAATGCCATAATTTTATTTGTTTATACTATTTCTATTTAATAAAGTTACTAAATATTAAGATAAAATCACTAAGGTATAATCCCTAACTTTACCATTATGTTAGAGCAACTGTAGCTGTTTTAACAACACCCGATGAATATTTAACTTTAATTCCTAATGTATTTCCTGTTTCATCAACTGAAAAGTGAACTTCACTATTATTTAAATCAGCATCCGCTGCTGCCGTACTAGGACAAGCCATATAACATTCACCTGCTGAATGATCTCCTCTATATAAGTCGTATAAAGAAACATAGTTACTTAATCCAGTAGGAACTTCAATATCTAACCCAATAACACAGTTATTAGATCCACTTACAGCGTTGTAAGTTGATGTTCCTGCGTAAGAAGTATGGATAAAGATGTTACCATCTCCTGTTACGTTACCACTTTGCTGTACATTATAACCAATACAAACGTTACCATCCCCTAAGTTAGCTACTGTTCTACCTAGCATTACGTTCTTATCTCCAAAAGAAGAACCCGATCCACTAGTAACACCAATCATAGTATTGTCATTACCTGCATTGTTACCAGTATAATAACCCATACAGATATTTCTATTACCAGTAACACCATTACCTGCTCTATGCCCGATCATGATGTTGTGTTGAGCTGTAGCTAGAGCATATCCAGCTTCCCTACCAATAGCAACATTAGAGAATCCACTTGTAAGATCTCGAGCCGCGTTACTTCCGATAGCAACATTAGCATCACCAGTAGTGGCAGCATTACTCATCGATCTATCTCCAATAGCTACGTTGTATCTTCCACTAGTAACTAAATACCCTGCTCTATACCCTCCAAAGAAACATCTCTGATTTGAAGTACCTGTTAGTGCAGTTCCCGATTGAGTTCCACCAAAAACGTTATCAGCAGCATCATTTGTGAATACACTAGAACCTCCTGCGGCTGCTTCTAAGCTAATAACTCCTGCTGAATGATCATAAGTTAATACATAATTATCCTGGCCAGCTCCAATCGTCTGATCTGCATCGAAAGTCATATTACCTAATAGAACATTACCTGTTCCGTTAGGCTCAATGTCTATATCACCATTACTAACTGAAACAATCTTATTTCCATTTACATCTAGAGATCCACCAAGTTGAGGAGTAGTATCATCTACTATATCAGATAATCCACCTCCAGAGGCAGCTTGCCAAGTAGCGTGACCATTCGCATCAACACACGTTAATACATATCCTGTAGTCTCTGTTCCATCTTGTAATCTTGCAACATAAGCGTTCCCTGCTCCTGCATTATCTACAGTAGCTCTAAAACCTATATTATTAGCAGAGTTACTTCCTGTAACATCTCCAATAACACCAACATTCTCATTAGCCGAAGCCGCTTGGCTGACATAACCATGTAATCCTACATTTCCATCAGATCCAGTACCACCAACTATAGCGTAAACACCTTTTTGAGTAGATCCTGTAGTCCCCCCACTAACTTGGATCTCATGCCCATACTGTGAGTTAGCATTAGCTCCTGTTACCTCTGTAAATCTACCACTCTTTAATGCTCCCGTTCCACTTTGAGTAACATGATCTCCATATCTTAAAGTAGAATCAATATTAACTTGTTTATCTGCATCAGGAGTTGCGTTAATGCCTACTGTAGTACCATTATCTTGAATAGTACTATCTCCTAAAGTAGAAGATGCAGTGAATCTAGGTACATAATCAGAAGTACCACTTCCTCCTACACCACCTGAAGCTGCATTCCATGTAGTACCATCGAAAGTATATTCACTACCGCTATCCTTATCATCTGCTCTATAGAATCTAGAAGGTGTTACTGCATTCCATACAGAAGCAGTTAACTGATCGTATTCTACGATATCCTCAAAAGAAGCACCATCCCAATCAGCATGAACTACACTAGTAGTTAACTCCTGGATAATGTATCTCTGACCTTCTGACTCTACTGGTGGTGCTAATGCTCCATCAACTATATCGTCTACTGGTATATGATTATAAATATCAATCCACTCTAACTCATCCTTAAAGTTCTTACTTGGATAACTCGCAGTATTTCCATCCTCAAATCCTTTTGGATCATGTCTCTGAGAGTTGATAATGTTCTTATGTAAATTCTCTTGTGCCATCTATTTATTTTTATATGATCTAATCTCCATACCTTAGTAGCTTATAAATCCTTTGTTGTTCCCTCTCTGTTTGCAAGTCTCATATAAAGAGTAAGCACTAGAGTTATCCTCTTGCTCATCTTTAATAAACTGTATTAGATTTTCCTTCATTAGATCACCATCAGCTAGTAACTTATTTCTTACAGTTCCCATACCTCTATTACCAGCATCACTAGAAATGTCATCTAAAGGATTTCTAACTCCTCTTGATCCTATTTGATTCTGAATATATGGCAACTCCTCAAACATAATATAATGTGAGAGCATCGGTTTTATATAACTTGTTAATAGAGTAGAATTTTCAGCAGTTAAAGAAGATGCCGCTACCTCCGTAAGTAACTGATCGTAGAAGTCATCTCCTAATAAGGATCTAATATACTTCCTTTGATACTGAATTAATCTATCACTCAATAGATTCTCATCGAAGTCTAGAGTAGCTAATACGTTACTCTTAATCTCTGCCGCTGTAATTATTTCTGTATTATGTGCCATTATGTTAATATTTTATTTTTTTGAATTTACCGTTCAAAGTTTCAAACGTAGTAAGCATATCTTTAGGTAATAAATCAATGCCCATAGACCACATCTCTAATACGGCTAAAACTCTATCAAAGTTGTCTTTATGATAGGTGCTTCCAAAAATAGAATTTATGCGATTCTCAAAACTCATTATAACGTCATATCTGAACTTTTCAAACAACATAATAACATAATCTACATCCTCTTGAGGAATCCCTTTGGAAAGCCAGTCTGCTTTAATCTTAGCTACATATTCTTCGTGCATAGCAGTCTGTAAAGCAAATATCAATTTCTTTAGAGCATCTGCATTTAATTTAAATAAGTCATCAGATATAAACTCTTCTATTCTCTTGCTACAAACCTCTACTTTGTGTCTAGCAAAATCACCACACATTCTAGTCTTAGTTGCATCGTACTCTCCATCTGTATAGAACTTCATTAAGTGAACCTCTGTTTTTACTCTAGAACAGGTACTAAAAATGTCGTGATCTTTTAGCTTATTAATATTATTTTCTTTTTTATTACCTTTGATTATAATATTTACCCATTGAGGAATATTCTTTCTGAATATATAAATAAATGCAATAGAAAAGAGTAGTATAGAACTAACTACACTACCCTCTATATTATCTGCTAATGTCTTTAATATTTCTTCCATTTTTACACTCTTATAAATATACTATCATTCGCAGCATCATTGTATGCGCAGTATCCTACCACTATTTGAGAGGTATCATCCGTTGTGATTTTTGTGTAGTCAGAGCTATCTAAATATAGCGTAGTTCCTTCAGCCACTGTTTCTATATTTGTAGAATATGGAGTGTTAGGAGATAGTGTCATATTCCATCCGCTGTCCGTTGCGCTAGTATCTGACCTAAAGTAGAATCTTATATACCTATAACCAGTGTTAAGGGTAACAGGGAAAGATCCACTGGAAAGTAGAGCAGCTCTTGTAGTGTCTTTTGGGAAAATATACCCATTATCAGCACCAGTGCTATTCCAGCTATTATTTCCATCAAAAAATTCACTCCAAGTTGGTGTAGATGTAGCTGATTTTTGCAACCATTGTACACTTAAATTAGTGAAGTTCACGCCATCATTAGAGCCTTGTATGCCTAATCTGTCATACATTCTGCTAGTACTATGTTCAAAAGCAATACTATTAACTACGACCTTAGCTGTATATCCTGACTGAGCGTCAAAAGTAATGCTATAGTTCTCGTTACTTGTGTAATTACCACCAGTGTTTCCGCTATCTACAAAAGTAGTAGAATTGGTTAAATTTCTAGTTGTATTATTACTTGTGTTATTTAATATCACTGTTTCAGACGATGTTAAAAAGGTAGTGTCTCTTTTGGCTGTAACTAATCCTTTTGTTAATACATTTACTGATTGACCTGCTGTAACTGTCTTTAAAGCTATTCCTATGTAATCGTGTTGCGAAGGCAAAGTACCAGCAGAAACGGCTGTAACTACACCTGTTGAACTATAATTATAAAATACAGGTTGTCCACATTGAATATTACTACCTGCTGTGAATTTTATACCTCCTCCAATTTTCTCTTGAGTTGTTACACTTGTTAAATCTACTTTGTCATTAGTACCTGATACGTTTTCTAAGTTTAAAAATCCAGCTAATGTCGCTTCTAATACGTTTGCTTCTTGGTTTATGTAAGTCACACAATCTGAAGCGCTTGCAAAAGAGTTGCCGTTTGCATCTAAAAAATCAGTGTAAGGTATTCTATAAAACTCATAAAAATTAGAGCCACTTTGTGCAGTCCTAATGTCGTTTATTATATTTATTAAAGTGTTATCTGATGAATCTATCTCACCACTTAAACAACTATTCCAATACACGGGATTAGAACTGCCTTCAAATGTTATACAGTTACCTGCTTCATTTCTTTTTATCTTTATAGCCATATTACCTTAAAATTGTTACTAGCATTCCTAGTGGTTGAATAATTACTGGATTATCTGATTTAATCGCAGGAAGAGTTAAAGCATTAACATCTTCATTTGAAATAATCCATGCAGAAATATCTACCCTATTTAAGTATGTGTTTCCTACTGTCCCTGTCCCGTAGAATACAGGAGAAGAAGTAAGTGGGAAAGTGAATGTGATATCATCATTATCATTTCTATTTGAGTACCATAACGCTGGCTCAATAGTTGTATTTGCTATTTGTGGTATTACGTTGAAATCGAATCTAACTCTTAATTGATCCCCATATTGTAAATCATTAAGTCTAATTCTACCTGTAGAGCCTTCAAAACCTGTTCCTGTAGAAGAAGGATACTCAGTATCAAAATCAAATGTATAATCTAATAGAGACGTAACGCCATCGGGTAACGCATAACCATTAAATAAGTCTACGTTAGAACCACCTGAAACGTCAGGAGTACTCCAGTAGGGATTATCTACTGCATTGTGAACGTCTTGGTCTAAACTAAAAACCTTGTATATTTCATTAGAAACGTCAGTAGAGTTATATTCTATTCCCGTTCCTGCCTCCCACACATAGCTATTAGATAGTGGCTTACCTGCAAACCCTCCAGTATGAGCGTAACCCGTTCCTCCTGCTTTACTAAATAATGGCATACTAGTTAAATTTTGTGATTACTAAATTCCCACTACCAGAGTGAGCAAAAACAACTTGAACAGCTCCAGAGTAGTTATAAGGAGTTTCGTAGATGTCATCTCCACCATGAGACAATTTAACCGTATAGTTAGTCGCAGAAGCAGTACCACTACCTAGTAAAATATAAGCATCAGCATTAGATAGATTGACAAAACTAGCACCTACAGCAGCAGCACCATCGGATAAAGCCTGAGTACTAGTCTCTGTAACAGCAACAGTTTCAATAGCAGAAGAAGAAGAAGAACCTTCAACAATGTTAATGAATCCTGACAAAGAATCATATAAAGCAGATCCACTAGCTACTGAAGGAGAATCTACGCTATTATATTCAATATCAATCTTTACAGATCCATGTGATAACCTAACTTTATCTCCATAGTGGTAAACCATCGTACTGTCTTTAGGGAAAAGCCATGAGTTATCTACCCCATCACTAATCTTGATACCCGTATTTTCATTTGTTATTGTGTATCCCATTTTTATTCTTCGTTTTCTTGTTCTTGTTGTTCTGTTTGTTCGTTTTCTTCTAAAGGTGGTAACCCTAACATTTCTCTCTTCTCATTGGTAGTTAATACTGAATTAATATCAATATCTCCAATAAATGATACTGGTGACTTAGTATGTACGGATACCTTTATATCTCCGAATCCAGCCTCTTCTAACATCATATCAAAAGCCTTATTTAACTTTATCTGATATCCTCTGATAACTGTATTTTTAACGATCTCGAAAGCGTTTCTAATCTCTTGGTTATTACCTAACTGACCTGCTGACTTAATACCGCTTAATGCTGGATGCCATCTATGAGCAGAGATAATATTCTGATCTGCTAACTCTTGTAATACTGTAAAATCTCCATCCTTAACGTTATCAAATAATTGAACGTTAGTTTTCTGAGTCTCATCATCTAACATCTGGAATAAGATCTTACTGTTATTACCTTCTCCAGTAAACTTAGGCACTACAACATCTTTAATATATTGCTCTGCTGTCATACCTTCAGGAGCATCACCAAATAAATCTACAACTGCACTAGGCATAAATCCATTATCGAACCTATCTAGATTAAATTTAGGGATTCTATAACTTATATCAATCCAGTTTAAAGCACCTACATAGTCAGGTAATCCATAGTATCTATGCTCAGGAGTATATTCCTTTACATATAAGATAGAGTTAGGCTCTCTACTACCCTTCTCAAAAGCTGGTAACATCTCTAAGATTTCCTCTGCTTCTGTGTTTTCTGATTTATTGATAGTATCCCAGTCAGGAGAGATATAGTAATTCTCTACCTTATGGTCTTTGTTTTCCTTTTGACTCCTTACTTCGGTCCAATCTTGATGGTAGAACCCGAAGAAGTCTCCATTTCTTACTGGTTGTAACGCGAAAGCACCTCCAGTAATTAGATCTCTTGCGGCTTTAGTATAAATCTCATCTATACTCTCACCTTTAGCATTAACGCTGCTAACGTATTCTTTTAATCTAGGCTCTCTATCTAAATCTACAGCCTCACCATCTCTAGTAAAAGTAATTCCATCTCCACAAGTGAATACTACCTTAGTTTCAATGATTGCGTTATGTACCGCACATCTTTTAGATCTCTTTGCAAGATCGTTAGGGAAGTTGTTATTATCATTATCGAAATAATGTACCCAGTCCCCAGTGAAGTCTTTAATCTTATCTGTCTCTTTAGGAGTCATAGGCTTACTAACCGAAGCCACATAACCTGCTTTAACTTTCTTATTAGGATTTCTTCTAGATCTTGACATATGATATTTTTAAAAAAAGAAAGGGGATACCGAGTGATACCCCCTACTATATTGATTATTGCTCGAACTTAGCAGAGTCAGTAGTGTCTCCAGTAAATTCTCTTGCTAATTCAGCTGCTTGTCCCGAAAAAGCGATTGTATAAGCGTTACCATCTTGCAATGCTTTACCAGTAGCAGAAGATACTACAACACTTAATGCCGCTGTTTCCTCTAATACCTCATCATAACCTACTGTGAAGAACTTATTGTTATAGTCCTCATAGATAGCTACTACCTTACAAGTGTTGAATAACTCTTGAATAGTTGCCCCTTTAACTTTTTCTTGTTTAGGGATTTGGAAATCTCCAGAGATAGCTAAAACTTTAGATCCATTCTCTGCACTTCCTTCGTAGTTGAAATCTCCTGTGAAAGCCTCGAACTCAAACTTATAAAACTTAACCGCAGTAGATGTTAAAGTTACTGCTGTATAGTCATGGTCTGAACCTGCTGTGAAATCAGTAACGTTATCTCTCTCTGTAATCCAAAGAGTTTTAACACCACCTCTTCTATTCTCGTCTCCACAAGCGATGTCGATTCCTGTACTTAATGCCATAATTTTATTTTTAAACGTTTAAAAAAAAGGGGAGCGATTGACTCCCCCGTTTTATTATTTACCTAATGCTACTAAATCGTAGTGAACGATCTGAGCACCTAACATGAATCTAGACTTGAAGTAAACCTTCTCATCTTTCTCATCGAACCATACCTTCATCTCAGACTCAGGACTTCTTACATCAGAAGCGATAACTAAGTTCTCAGGGATAGTTAAAACGATTGCGTTAGGAGAGATGTTTCCATCTTGTGGATTAGACGTATCAGCTAATGCTGCTGTCCAAGTGTACATCTTAACAATCTCGATACCTCTGAAAGATAAACCTTGGTTTCCGTTTCTTTGGATTCTTTCGATTCCAGCAGAAGCACCAGTGTTCTCTAAAGAAGTTAATAAGTTGTTATATACAGATGGTGCTACGTAGAATCTCTTTTGAGTCTCAGGAATAGCCTCTAATACTGCTCCTTGACCTGCGTAGATGTTTCTTAATGCTGTTAAAGCACCGTCAGAATCTAATACTTCAGCAGTCTCGTGAGTAGACATAGTCTCAATGTGTGCTAAAGAAGCTGTGTTCTCTAACATTAATTGGAAGTATCCATCCATAATTCCGTAGAAAGAATCTGCATCAGCGTCATCTCCGTTCCATACTAAAGTAGGGATATCTTCTCTCATAGAAGCTACGATTACGTTTCTAACCATATCCTCGATAACTGTACCTCTGATATCGTCAATCATAACTCCAGCTCTTCTCGCCTCAGCGAAAATAGTAGAATCAAACTCATCCTCACACATCTCTACGTTTAAAGCTAATTTCTTAACTGTAACAGTCTTATCAGAGATTGCCGCAGTACCTACTGCTGAGAATCCACATGATGATTTCTCTCTTAAAATCTTTTGTAATTTTCCAGGAATATAAATACTCGCTGAAGTTTTCACGTTATCTAATACTTGATAAACTGCGAACGGATCTAATCCCTCAACTTGTGGAGAGTAAAAAATCGGCTCCAAAATCTCTTTACCACCGTATGTATGTGAAAAGCTAGTTGTTAATGCACTTGCCATTGTTGTTAAATTTAATAGTTATTAATAATGTTTACTTTCTTAATTTAGCTGCGTAACCATCGAATGCGTTAGGCTCTTCTGCCTTTGGCTCTTCAGTAGGATCAGTATCTTCTGCTTTAGCAGTCTCAACTTTAGTTGCACCTAATTTCTCGATTTCGTTCTTTAATTTTTCCACTTCCTCTCCTAAGTTCTTGATTTCATCATCCTTAGTTTTGATAGTGTCATCCTTCTCGTTAATCATCCACTCATAAGCGTTTGTTACCTCAGTCTTAGAGTCATTAACTAACTTCTCAGCTTCCTCACGTGTAACTGTGTTCTCAGCCTCTTTTGTACCACCAAAAACTTCATCTAATTTGTTTGTTAAGTTCTCGATAGCTAATTCAATTTTGCTCTTCTCAGCCATAGTTAAATTGTTTTCAAATTGTTTTAAATAATTAGTAACGTCTGGAAGGTTTCTACCCTCTACGTTATTTAAGATAACACCCATCTCTGCTCTATTCATAATTGAATCTGCATCAACGATCTTATCTACGAAGCCTTTCGACTTTGCCTCTTTAGAGTCCATCCATCTATCTTCCATCATTAGATCTCTGATAAACTTTTCTGATCGACCCGTTTTCTTCATATATATGTTTACTATGATATTATCAATCTTCTCTAGATTCTTAATATCCTCTTCTAAATCTTCCTTAGTTCCACCCGTCATTCCAAACCTTGCATTATGCACTAAGAATAAAGCATTCTCGCTCATGTGAATTTTATCTGCACCCATAGAGATAATGGTAGCTGCACTAGCTGTTAATCCAGTTACTCTAGCAGTAACTCTACCATTGAATGATCTTAAGAAATCGTGAATTTGTAACGCCTCGTTAACCGAACCGCCTAAAGAAGATACATTTAACTTAAGTTCAGAAGCACCTGACTCCTTCACTTCATTAATAAAAGCCTCTGCTGTTACCCCGAAAAAACCAATATCTCCCACGATATCAATCTCGGCAGCTGTACCTTTATTATTTAAAATATACCATCTATCCATAAAGACAAGTATATAAATAATAACGTTTGGTTGTTTTTTATTTATTACTCGTTTTTAACATATCTCTTATTGAGTATGTTTGTTATGTGATTATTGATGATGTGATAGATTCGATTCTCACTAATACCATACCTCTCCTCATTTGCTATACAGAAGTTACGCTTATTATCATCTTGATTATAGTACTCAGTAACTATCATGTGATTACGTAACCTTGATGTAGGTATTAACCCTCTCTTTACTAGAGTATTTAATAGCTTATAAATCTCCTCTGTGTTATCTATCTTAGACTCCTCGCATATAACATCTATGAAGTCATCTAGTAAGCCTACGCTTATTGGTTTGTCAGCCATTTATCTATATTGTTCTTGAAGTAATTATATACCTTACCTCTGTCTCTTGGACAAGTATAACATGGTTTATCTCTAGGGAACACCTTACCATATATATCGTATAATCTTCTCAGACTCTTTTCGTCTGGCCTAGAAGTGCTTTTAATATTCCCTAAACACTCCTGGATCTCATCTAAGTATAAATTAATATCTACCATTTCCCCATTGGACACCTCTCGTAATATAAAGCAGTTTTCTTATCTAGAAAGCACTTACATATATCACACTGTGAATGATTCTTTACTTTAAATATCCCTATCTCGAAATCAATATTCATATGGATACAACTCTCACATTGATCTAACCTATCAGTCTTTAACTCAGGAGAGGCTTTCTTTAATGTTAAGTAATATCTATAATCCTCTATCTTATTATAGAGTTGCTTCGCTTTGGATGTTATTGATTGAAATAATTGCATCATTGGTGTCGCTTACTACGTTCTTAACTTTAATATCCTTAAACGCATCTTTAATCGCACTAATCTGAGATTCTACTCCGCTTAAGTCATTAGTAACGTTTACGTTACCACTAATCAAAGAGTTAGCATTAAACCCTGCTGGAACTAATCCACCATCTGCAAATTTCTTACCATTGCCTCCGAAACTATTGATAGCACTTAGTATAGGCTTAAACATTGCTGTGGATCTTTTGTTGATAATAGCCTCTCCACCTTCTGCTTCCATAATCCTTCCACCAGCTGCAAACTTAACTCCTCCATCTGCATGACTTGGTCCTGAGAATACACCTCCTTGTATTAATCCCCCTTGCTCAAACTTAGCATTTTTAACAGCCCCTTTAGCTGCTGCTATAGCTGCATTAATTAACCCTCCTAAAACCGCTGCTCTAGTAATACCAGTAGCACCAAACGTAGCAACAGAGTCAGGTTGTGCTATCGCTTGTGCTGTAGCAGCTGCCACTTGTATGTTAGCTAATTGTTGTAGAGCATTTAACCCTAATAATAGAGTCTCTTTTAAGAATGATCTATTCTTCTTATCTTGATCTGTAAGGAAGTCTCCAAAAGCAGAACCTACACTAGCAACAGTATCTACTAATACCTGCTCTTGCTTCTTTTGTATCTTCTCTTGTTCTTTGGCAGCATCTTCAGCACTCTTTACTAACTCCTTGTCTAAGTCTTTCTTAGTATCTACGAAATCTTGTTCTGCTGTTTTACGATCTCTTATTATCTCCAGTAATCTACCCTCTATGATCTCTGATAGTTCTAAGTTTCTGATCTTCTCATTAAGTACAGTAGCATCTGATTCTTTTATTAACTCATCAGCTTCAATCTTTTGTCCTGCGAACTCCTCTATAATACCTATTTGTCTATCAAAAGACTCTTGACCTAATCTCTCAGTCTCTTCTAGTAATGCTCTCCTCTCTTCCTGAGTCTTAGTTTCATCAGCTATAATTCTCTCGTTTATTGTTTTCTGATTATCGAATCCATCAATTAATATGTCTAAATCTCTCTCTAACCTATCTTGTCTTAATTCATTTCTAGTTCTCTCGTTATCTCTGATAGTTAGGGTAAGTTGATTCTCTGCTTCTACTACTTTCAATCTAGCTTCTACTTGTTGATCTAATAACTCATCTGTTACTAGATTATTCTCCTCTGCTTCCTTAAGTCTCTGATCCGCTAACTCGCTTTCCATCCTAGCTAACTTCAATTGCTGCTCCGCTAACTCCTCTGCCTTAACTCGGAACTGTTCCGCTGCTTCTTCTCTAGCTTTGAATGATAATGTAGTATCATCCGCTGTAGCCTGTAATAGATCCTTCTGCTTTTGTAACTCAGCGTTAGATAGTTGTGTTTCTCTAGTAAGATTCTTGATGTTAATCTCTAACTCTTTTAATCTTACACCTTTATCAGCTGCTTCTACTATATCATTACCTAGATTAACAAAACTCTCTGCAATCGCATTCTGTTGCTCTACATCTAACCCAGTTTGAAACTGAATAAATGCTTGACCTAGATCACCTACAGCTGACTTAGCCGCTGCAAAATCCCCTTCAAATAAGTTACCCATAACATCAGCCAGGATACCACCAGCATTGATAATAGCCTTGAATCTATTAACGATGTTATTAACTAACAACTCTCCGAAAGATATTAATGATTCTTTTGGATTCTCAAACACTCCAACAATAGCCTCTCCTAATGTTGCTGCTCTACCTACTAACACATTAAACACCGCAGTTACTCCAGCCGTAGCCTTAGATAATAACTCTGCACCTTTCTTAGTCTTTGTAAGGAAGGTAAATAAAGATCCTAAAGCAACCACTACCGCACCGATACCAGTAGACACTAACGCTACTCGTAACGCTTTAAGTCCTCCGATCATTCCTCTTAAACCTCTACCACTCTTAATGAAACCTTTATTAGCATCATCTGTAGCCTCACTAAAGTTTACAAAGTTATTTGTAGTATTATCAATAGCAGTATTAACCTGAGTGATAACATTCTTAGTAACATTAAATACATTAGTTACCGTTTGTAGCTGACCTGACATTAAAGAAGTGGACTCGAAAGCCTCTTTCATGCTATCCGCATAGTTACCTACATTTCTGAAGTTATCACCTAACTCCTTATCAAAGGCTTTTAACTGTTCTGTATTAGCAGCGATCTGAGTCTTTAATTTATTAGCTTCCTCGTTAGTCTCATCGAATGCGTTAGGTAATGCTCTTAACTGAGCCTTTAATTCTCTAGTCTCCGCAGTTAACTGATCGTAAGAACCATTCAAACCATTAGCAGCTTTAACACCATCGTTAAATTGTTTCTTCAGTTTAGCTTGTTCTTTAGATACTTGTGAAGTCTCTTGCTTAACATTTGCTAATCCTCTTGCTAATTGCTCCTCTGAGATAGTACCATCTTTTGCTGCCGCTTGAAGATCTTTTCTCCTCTTAGCTAATCTCAATAACTCTTTTTCTAAAGCTACAATCTCATTAGATAACTTATCAGTTCCTAAAGCCTCAATCTTAAAACTTATCTTTCTATCTGCCATGTTTATTTGTTAATCATCACTTAAATATACTTTTTCAATACCATCACGCGTTTCTGTGTATACTGGTACTATATCTCCGTTTGTATTCTCCATAAAGACCTCACCACCATAAAACTTAGTTTTACCACTTCTATCTATGGTCATCACATTGGATCTATTACTTGAGCTAGTACCCGAACCTATTATTAACTGAGCATCTGGTTTCTCTTTGTTCCATCTACCTAATGTAGTCTGCTTATCCCCTACAGCACGACCTCCGAACCCTAAATTTAAAGATCCTGCTCCTGGCTTAACATATCCACCACCTCCAGTTTTAACATCAAACGACTCAGCACCTCTAGATCTAGCATCGTACTTAATCTCTATAGGCTCTTGTGGATCATCACCTATATTCCATACATTATCCGCATAATCATCTATATCTTCAAGATCTGCAATAATATCACTGTTTCTATCTTTCTTATCTCCTCTCGTGAACCCTCCAGTAAATCCATCAGAGTAAATGTCTTTATCTTTATTCCCATCTTTACTAGAGAACCCCTCAGCTTCAGCTACGTTTTTAGCTGTAGTTACTTTTTTCCCAGTCTTTATAGTTTTAAGTAATTCAACCTTAGTAGTACCTCTCCTAGTTGGTTGGTAATCACTCACATTATTTATGTAATAATACCCAGCTATTTCAGTAGGTGCAGATATATGTATAGGTTTGGATAAATCTAAAGCGTTAATATCTTCAAACGTTAAATCAAATCTAGCAGTTAGCATAACTCCTTCATCAATCACACCTAATTCTCCTTGATAATAATTCTCTATTAATCCAGTAGTACCCTCAAATCCTAAATTATAACCAGTAGTTGATGTCTCTGCAAAATTCTCTTGAAAATAACCTGTAGGAATCTGAGTCTTACTTGATCCGTTAAACTTCCATCCAATATTACTCCCTCCTGAATCTAATTGAGTCTTATAATCATAATATAGTATTCTTGGAGCGAATTGGTAACTCGGAGTAGATGCTTCTCCTTCATATCCGACACTATTCCATAATGCAGGTAATATGTTCTTCTGATCTATTGATACACCTATACCACTCTGATTAATATCCATCCTTTGATGAATAGTAGGAGAGAAGAAAGGATTAACTATACCTGTAACCCCTTCAGGAAATCTAGCACTTAGGTTAATTTCTCCTGCACCCAAATCTACTACTCTAGTCTTATTAAATTTATCTACTAACTTATCGCCACTATCATCTTTATATTTATTATTAAGAATCCTCTTAAAGTTATCTATGAATTTAACTACATAGCCTGCTCCTAAATCCATCTTACTAGTCCAATCTATTGCATTAGTTGTATTCTGATAGAAATCATCTCTTGGCTCTATTGTGATAGTTTTAGTTATCTCGTTTGTGCTAACATATAAGTTAAACATATGAGCCAATCCCTTAAAGAAAGTACCCATCTTCATATCGGGTAATGTATCAGATATGTCTATAGATTGATTAAGCACAACCTGAGTAGATTTAGTTACATTTATCTGAGGTTGTTGTATCTTCATGAATTGAGTACCTGATATATAATTACCATCATTATCTCTAATATCTAATAGTATCATATAAACGAATAACTCATCACCTTGATTAAGTGTTATATCATCCAAGTTTATCTTAATATTTACCCAGTTCCGATTAGGGAATGAAGCATCTACTCTGTGTAGTACATTAGTATTAGTAGTAGTATTAGGTCTAGCCGCAATCACAAAAGCGATGTCTTTAAAACTATCAATCTGACCTTGTGCTGATATTGGTGCAACTTGACATGAGAAATCTAAACTAACTACACAGCTATTATCAGCATAATATATAGAGTTATTCTCATCCCAATAGTTACCACTTACAGCAGTTTGATCGTTACCAGTTACTACCTCCTGAATTTTTACTCTTTGCCTTGTTCCGTTTGTAGTTACTGCAGTATTTACGTAATAAGATGTACTAAACTCATACTCTTCTATATCACTATCTCTAGCTTCAATATCTTCTGACTCATCTTTATTCACATCACTAGTCATTAATCCACTAGAGAAAGGCATAAATAGACGCTTAAAAAACGTACCGTCTAAAAAAGTTGAAGATATACTGTAATTTATATCTTCTGTTGAGTTAATCTGATCCCATGCTTTATCTAATATACTCTTAATCCATACAGCAGGTCTAAGATCATCACTAGTTACTTCGTTGTTAGGGAACGTACCATAAGATATAATTGGATATAAATAATCTCTATCATCTGCATCAGCTGGATTACCATATTGATCAGTCCAACTAGCTTCGATAGTCGAATCATTATAAGTGTGAACCGCTGTACTAAAATCCAAATCTCGTAACTCGATATCTCTAAACTTTGAGATCCAGTTATAATTGTCTCCAAAAACAACACACTCATATTCTATAAATCCGTTAGTGTTAATTACATTTCTTACTTTAAAGGTACCTTTCAATATAGGCATTGAGTTAACTAGAATCTCGCATCTATTAAAGTTCTTAACTCCCGAAGTATCATCAATACTAGAGTAATAAATGTTCTGAAGGTTCTTATTATTATCCTTAGTAGCAGGTATCCTAAAAGCCTTTGAGAATGTTGATCGAGTACTAATAATATCTCTAACTTCACTAATACCATAATTAAGTGACAAAGGGAAATCCTCGTGATCCTGGAGATCCAACTCAAAACCTGCATTAGTATCCTCATCTGTTATTACTCTTATTGTTACACTTATCATACTATGATCTTTGTCTATTGTTGTGAGTTAATTCATAAGTTATCTTCATAGTAACTAATCCACTTGCCTTGTCCTCAGTTACCGCTTTAGAGTCTCTAATAATCACTGGGAAGTAATCACCATTCCTAACTACATACACCTCAGGAGAAGTTATCAACTCCTCTAACCATAATAATTCATCCTCTTTTATTAGTCCGCTATGAGCAGTATATGAGATCCCTTTTCTATTACCTATTGTCGGAGTTAAATTAGTGGTTTGATCTGATTGTCTACCTAATGTTCTCTGCATCCTGGTTCTCTCAAATTTACTTGAAGCAGTCCTAACCTTAGCACCTTTGAAGTTAAATGAGTCGTAAAACCCAAACTGATTCATGAAGAAGAACCTCTCATAAGTCTCATCACAATCATCATCTAACCAAAATTGATAAGTGCCACTATTCTCACTACCTACCGATCCAGTACCTGCGTAAGATATTGTGTAGTATGCAGCATTTGAAGGTAAAGCACTAGGATAATCAGCTAATACATTAGCAGCACCTACTCCATGCTGAAAAGCGTAAGGAGTACCACTTGCTGTATATAAGCTAACAGGTAAATCTATAGATATCGCTGTACCTGTAGCATCATAGACTCTCAGTTGATAAGTTATAGATGTGTCATTGTTTTCATTCCTAAAATGGCCCATAAAAGCACTATCTCCACGTCTAAGCCATTGCTTGTTAGGTGCATTAGATCTCTTAAATCCTTTAACTACACCGTCATTATTAGTAGATCCTATTACTCCATCTCCTAACTGGTAATCATCATAAGCTGCATTACAACATACAATCTTATTACTAGATCCCATATCTTCCAATGCAGTCTCTATTAAATCCCCGTTACCATTTTCGTAAATCTCCCTAATTCTTAATCTTAATGTTACAGCTACATTACCATCAGTAGTAACTGTATCAGATCCTTGTCCTATAGCAACTAACTTACCTTCTACATAGTTCCTCATAAAAGGTGCTGCATCAAACGTGAAATCTACATTACTACCTAGATCGGGATCAATAATAATAGGAGAACCTACTTGAGCACCAGTTACTAACATCTCAATCTTACATCTCCTTGTAGTTCTCGAAGATGATTGAGCAACTGTATTACTAATGTTGAATACAATCGGTCTATACACCGAATGATACTCATTAGATACATCATCCTTTACTGGATATGTAATATCCCAACTACTTAAACTTACTGTACTCTCTAAAGCCATTATTTTAATTGTTTATCTACTCCTCTAATAATATTTGCTAAAACAACTTCCATTTCATTAAAGAAAGCATCATCAAAAGCCTTACGTATCTTATCCTCATTCTGCTCTAGCACATACTCTATCCACTCTCTTCTTCTTCCATTATTACTATACTTGAAAGATCCGAATGTAGGAGATCCTTCCTTAAATATTTTAGTCTGAATTGCGTAAGCTATTGATCTAATCTCTTTCTCTTCATTAGCTATACCTCTCTGCTCTACCCATGTCTCTAAAGCCTCTAGAGGAATCCTTTTGCCTCCAGGTCTCCTACCATTGTTTAGATAAACACCATAATCTAGAGTACTACCCTCTAATACAATACTAAACGCTTCTTCTCTGATAACTACTCTAATACTTTCTAAAAGAGTACCAGTATTCTTATGCCCTTGACCTATTAATTCCTGAGCCATATCATTACTTAAATCATCAGCTAACTTCTCTAATATGTCTCTAGTGGTTTTAGATAACTCCATTAGTTTAATACTATTATATGATCTTCCAGAACATTAGCTATGAATCTTACGTGAGTGTATATTACCTCATCCTCAGTAGAACCGATCTCGATAGTTGCCACACACTCAAAGTTATACATATTATTAGTAGCTAAACGTTCCTTCATCACAATCGTTAAAAGTTGTTACTACAGCAGTTACTTCGATCCCAATTAACCCATCATTACCTATAACCTCTATAAAATTCGCTACAATCTCTTCTTGAATCCACCACTCTTGTGGAGTAGTTACCTCTGTAGTTTGTCCATGAGAACGTTTCTTAAACTCCTTCACAAATTGATCGACCAAGTTTTCAAGATCTTTCTGTTTTTCATCGTATGATTTACTCCCTTGTTCGGTAATATCATAAGTATCATATATGCCAAAAGTAACGGGATACGTCTTAAACTTCTTCTCATGTGCTGGGTAAGTTACAGAAGGTTGTTTAGTAAGGATAAAGATTGGCTTTGCACTCGATCTATTTACGTTAATATCGGATTGCTTACCTAATACAAATGTGCTGATACCAGTTTGAGCCTCAGCGATTGTTTGCATTTCTGTTTTGATGTCGGAAATATCAGCCATAATTCACAATATATACATAATAGGCTATGATGGTATTTTAGAACGTATTATTTTATCATTTCAGTAAGCACCTTATCATAGTTCTTTATGAAGTTAGCCATATTATTAGCATACTCGTTCTCCATGTAGTTCCCCGATAATTTCAATGTCATATTTAGATTTTCTTGGAGATTAGATATCTTATCTGTGTCTAGTCCAGCTCTCTCCATACCTCTCTGATTGATCCCCATAATCTTTGCTGGAGATCCAGCGATAGTTAAGTAAGGTGGAACGTTCTTAGTTATTACGCTACCCATACCTACCATAACACCGTTACCTATTTCTAATCTTTGGTGTATTATCGCACCAAGTCCTAAGTTAACGCTCTTACCTATCTTACAATAACCACCGATTAAAGACCCAGTAGAGATAGTAGTATTATCCTCTATTATAACATCATGAGCAATGTGGCTCTTATTCATTATGTAGCAATCTTCTCCGATGTATGTAGCATTACCCTCTATACTTATCTGGATAGTACATTGCTCTCTAATAACCGTATTCTTACCTATGATAACATTACCATTCTTCTCTCCTTCCCTTCTGAACTCTCCTCTAGTACCTACTACAGTGAATGCTCCTATTTCTGCACCTGCATGGACTGTTATGTTAGTTGTAGGATCTAAATAAGCTAATGGATGAATCTTTGCTGTTGGATGGATTATGTGCATCATACGTCTTTCTTTTTACCTAGTCCACCGTTATTACCGCAGCGAACCAATACTTTGTCTATAAATTTTGTTTCTATTACATTTTGATATAATCGGTTAATTACTCTGAAATCGGAGCATTTCCAACAATCCCATTTAGCATACTCTAACCATTTTACATGAAAGAACATACAACTACCTCCTATGTTACATATCTTAGGTGGCTTACCGTACATCTTATCGTTAGGGATAACCATACCATTCTCCAATTCAAACCTACCTAATACTAATACATCTTCAGGTTGTACAACCAAACTACTATCTGCTTTAGCTACTAAGCTACTAATAACATCATCAGAAGCCATCATGTCATCATCATCTACCCCAAAGAAGTAACCCTCATCCATTAACTTATAAGCCTCGTTTATGTACCAATTATAAACGAAGAAATCTCCAGTCATAGGATCGGGATCTAGATCTCTTAGAGCCATCTCTATCTTATCTATCGGAAGCAGTACAAGATCATCGTACTCTTTTAAGTACTCTAGAGTCTCTTCATCATCATAAGATACTATATGTCTTATGTTAGGATAATCCTGAGCCTTAACGGACTCGTAGCATTTACGAAATCCGTTAGGTCTGCCAGATGTTCTAGTGAATATGTTAACTAACGGCTGCTTCATAGTGTTGCTTCATTCCAGCTACAGTTCTATATCCTTGTATTAAGTGAGCCATCCCTTCCCATGTACCATTGTTATAATGATTCTTAATTGCTCTGAACATCTTCTTGTGATTCTTCTCCATATGCCCCTCTAACTTCTTTGTCTCATTCAACAATTCAGTAAAGTGTTCCGTTGCATAATCGAACTCTTTCTGCTGCTTCTCTTTCTCGTTCTCTAATAAAGGTAATAACTTATCCCTATACGCAGTCTTTTCTCTGATCTCTACCTTTAGCTTATGGATATCGATCTTATTATCAATAGCCTTTAAAGGATCTGCTTTGTAATTTAAATTAGATAGGATAGTTAGCTTATTGCTTAATAATCCAATTAACTCGTTATAATCTGTTACTTTTTGTTCGATGTCTACTCTATTCATGTTGTAATTTTATTGTAATATAAAGTCGTTATGTTTATTCCAATCACTCCATTTATGCTCACATATCACACTTGTATCCATGAAAGCTGGAATCTGATTATCTTGTAAATCTTTGTAAAAATATGTATCAGAGAATACGCTCTCATTCATTGAGTACTCTCCCCCCTTTTTAGCACTTCTGAAGTTGATGTAATTGAATACTTGCATATCAATCAACGTACATCCGATACCGCAGCTAAACACCTTATGTAGTTCTCCATCCCATCTATTAAATACGCTCTCCCCACTTAGTAACATACTCTGCTTACTGATATACGTAGGCTCAATCTCCTGGACACATACCGTAGGATGATTATCTCTGTAGTTAATAAAGTAAGGTGCTGTTACTACTGGTCTCTCATGCGTTAACAAGTACTCTATAATATTCAGCGGAGGAAATACATCGCTCTCACACATAAATACATAGTCGTACTTCATCCCTTTAGCGTACTCTATGAGGATCTGCTGAGAATGGCTAATATACTCCACTACGTGACCTTTAGGCTCTAAGTGGTAGCAGTTAATACCTTTCTCTATAAATTCCTTAACATAGTACTCAGGATCTTCTGAGTTATCGCAAATAAAGATGTCGTAATTAGTGTATGTAAGAGATTGAATATGCTTAAGCCATTCGTCTTTACAATAGTGTTTCTTATCACTCGTAGGTGCTATTAATAATACTCTAGGATTCATCTGTTAAATCTCTTTTATAACTACAATACGCTAAGACTTGGTAGAAGTTTTGGTTAAGGATTCTGTCAATTTGGTAAATTTCTCCATTAATTGCTGTGTATATAGTATTGTACCATCCCCAGTGGCTAAGGTCTTTTCCAGTCCCTTTGCTAGAGCCTCCCGTATCTTTTCCGAATAGCTGTGGATATTGGCTTGAAACGTACTGCTCAAATCGGACAAAAAAAAACTGATCTGCCATACAGTATCCATAGTAAGATCTTTAACATCTTCTAACCTGGAGAAGCATCTCTCCTCATCGAAATCCTCGCCTTTAGGTCTATATATAATAGCAATCTGCTTAGAGATCATATCGAATTTATTAACGCCTTTATTGGTTGATAAGGTTGATAATTGTAAGTACTCTACTCCTTCATTGAATGTTAGCTTACCTAATGGTATATTATTACCATGTATGTCTACTAATCTATCTGCTGGATAACATAGCTGCTCACCTACTTTAATCTCTAGTGGTGGCTCTCCTTTTGTTGGAGGATTTAGGAAGTTATGTGATATGATATTATAACAACCTACTATAACATCAAAATCTACTTGTGATAACTCCCTATCGTTTAATTCTGTCCAGAAGGAAACTATCTGAAGGATATACTCAGGGTATCTAGTACAAATAAACTCTAATGTAGGTTCTTGATCTTCTTCTAACATACCATCTAGCTTGGTAGATAGTACATCAAATAGATCGTAAAAAGAGATGAATCTCCTAAGTGTTACCTCACTCCAGTCAGAAGGGATAAGTATAGGAGAATCATGCTCATCTACTAACGGCAAACTAATCATTAACCGAAGATTCTTTTTAAGTCGCTAACTGCTTTGTGTAATGCTGCTAACTTAGAAGCTGGAGGATTACTCATCTGTCTTAATATAGTTAACTTATCTGCTAATCCTTCTGCTGCTTTGAATACATACTTATCAATAGACTCTAATGCTTTCTTCTCTTTAGCTTGTCTATCTTCGTACTCTTCAATCTTAGACTTTAACTCGTCCTGCACCTCTTGTGCTTCTTTAGGTATACTTACCTTAGTTGTTCTCTTTGCCATTTTAATCGTTTTTAGTTACTCTAATTTTCTTGATTTCCTTGTCTTTGAATCCTAAACTTAACCCAAGTCTGTACTTAAACATCCTGGTTATCTTATAAATGTCATCTAATGTTAAATCATCGTGATCATCCTCAATATGGACTCTTTCTCTTCCTTCTATTTCTATTGTAATTTTCATCTGATTAATATACGTATTTATTTGTTTTTTGTTGTGTTATATTCTATTTCTTTAATCCACTTACTATTTTGATGTACTGCAACTGATATATCACATCGGGTATATTTTACATCAATATTACTCATATCATACCCTATCGGGTATAACTAACGTTTAATTTTAAAAATAAGCCATTAAAACGGCTTCTAACACTCCATAAATGCCATGCTATCGCACAGCACTTATTCCGGTGTTAGCAACCATTAACTAAGGTTTAATTTTGTTTGTCAATAAATACTTTTAATGTTCTACCATCATCTTGAAGGATAAGTGTTACTATATTATCTTTATCCGAATTAACATAGCTTCTTCCTTTTTCATCAATAACCTCCACTCTTGTAACAAGAGGAAGTGATTCGTTTAATATTTCTTTCATAACTAATGTTTTATTTGGTTAATAATTCTCTAAACGAATATAATCCTTCTCAAACAGATCTTTAAACTCATTCTCCATTCTTTTCATTAAACTCTTATACTTTTCCCTTCTTACATTCTCTGCTCTTATACCTTGATTAACTCTATTGGATTCAAAGGTATAAACTGTAAATGTAACTGGCTTATCTCCTACTAGATCTTGTCTAGTCCCCTCCTCATATATCAATCCCATATCTTTGAGATCACTCACTCTGCTGGTCAAGGTCTGATGTGCCATACCTAACCCTTTCCTTAGATCGTTAACGGTGGCATCTTTATTATCTATAATAAACTTTAACACTTTAGCGTTATTAGTCTTAATATTTCCAGTTCTAAACTGCTCTCTTAATGCTTCTACTTTTGGCTTCATGGCTTATTGGTTTAATAGTTTATAATCTTCTTCTGTCATATCCTCTTCCCATACTTCCACATCTTCCATCTCAATCTTACCGATTCTCATTAAGTCAGGATTGTAAGTACCGCTCACGTTAGCAGTTCTCTTAGTTCCTTTCCTCTCGTTGTAAGATAATACACCTTCCCATGTGTATCCATTGAAGCCATCTTCAAACTCCTCCTGGATCTCGCTAATCTCAAAGTAAACATCTTCAAAGTAATACTTCTCATGATCTACATTTGCAGTAAAATTAGCACCATCTGTAGTAGTGTAATCTTCTAATTCTGTTGTTTCTAAAAATCTCATATCGTATCGTTTTTTGTTATTGATATGCTAATATACGGAGTTATTTTTAATTGGTTTAATTTTTCTTAAACTTTTTTTAAAATAATGCAGAATAAAAAAAGGGAGACCCTAAGACCTCCCCCCAAATAACCAAATATACAATATGGAAAAACTGTTACGGTTGGTTATACGTAACGTCTTTTATAAAGTTACCCAAAAGCACGAACTTTTTGCTTACTTCCCCCAATTTTATTTAACGCTACATATCTGATCGCATCTATACCATGATTGAAGGTATCTATTGGTTGGTTAAGGTAGTTACCATCCTTATCTTGTTTCCATTGGTAATGTCTGAACTCATCCAGGAGATTAAGACTATCCTTTGTTATATTGATCTTATATCTTTTAAGGATATCTAAGCCATTTAAAATAGAGTCCTTACCTTTCTTAGCTGGTTTAACATTGAATCCCATACGCTTGATCTCTACGATGGATTTAGGCTCAGCTGAATCTGCTACTATCTCATCATATCTATCTAAGCCTATTCTCTTTAATTTCTCTCCTATATCCTGGTTAGTTAATCCTGTCTCAAAAACTAATTCCTTTAGCCATAACTCTCCACTAGCTAGAGAAACACTAATTAGAGTAGTCGGATCGTTAGTAAATCCGAAATCCATACCGTAATAAGTCCACTTGACATCCTCAGGTATATCATCACATACATCAAAGTTACTAAAGACTGTACCTTCTAATGCCCCAACTTCACCCAAACCATAAACACGCCACCAATTAAGGTCTGTAAACTCTCTTGCTTCGATAGATTTAATGATCTGTTCATCTAGGCAATCATTATCTTTATACGTTGATTTAATGAAAGCTACGTTATCCTGGAGCAGTACCTTCTCATGCACCCAAAAGTTTGCCACTGGATTAAAGTCTAAAAACACCTTTAGCTTGGTCCTTACCTCTAGCTGGTTGTAAGTTTCGTAACTCATGTTGTTACACTCATTCATGTACAGTATATCCCTCCTAGCACCTCTTAACTTAGCATCATTATCTGCTGAGAAGAACTCTATACTACTTATTCCTACTTGGTAAGTATTATCTGTTTTATTGTGTTTATCCCTTTCGTATATCTCATTGCTCTTAAGGATATTGAAGAAGTCACGCATCGCACCCCTCTTTAAGTGAGGCATAGACTCAGATACTACAGATATTAGTAATGGCTTCTTACTATTTGCTGCGATTGTGTACAGTAATTGCAGTATGCTATACGTCTTAGAGGAAGATGTCCCGCCTTGATTAACGACAATACGCTTACCTTTACCTTCTTTTATATTTTTTTTATAGACGTTTGTAAACTTCATAAATTATTTTTCGTATACTTGCATACATTCATTCTTTTAAAAGGGGATTTCTGTCAGATACTAGTAAAGCGGCATTGATCTCCTTTTTTTATTCCCTTAAGTTTTCTATACAGTGTTTAGCCCATTCATCATTAGTGAAGTGAGGATTGCTAAAACCTTTCTTCTTACCAGCTATAACATCTGGATGTAGACCGCTTATATCTTTAAGGATTCTCTTATTCTCTAAATACTCGTCAGGTAATGATAGAGCAAAATCTACTAAGTCGTTATCTAATAAAGGATATCTAGTCTCCATAGTATGCCATCCACTCATACGATCTTCTACCACTAATACAGCTTTTAAGAATCTCCAATCATACTCCTTATGTGTAAGCCAATAGTTCTCTATCCTATCCTTACGTGAAGTCCTCTTAACTACATCGTTAATATTCTTATCGTATCTGTGAGTATATCCGTTGAATACCTCATCTCCTCCAGCACCTGAGTAGTTTACTAGAGCGTAATTACTAGCCATCTCTGTTATAGCATAGTTAGTATAGCAACTACCTGCTTTTAAGTCATCTAGTGCATCTAATGTTAGTTGTGAGTAATTCTCCACAAGATTATCATTACAGATAATAGTATAATGATTGCCATAGCTATTATGTTTTATGTTTTCAATTTCTGATAAGTTCTCATCCTGGTAATCTACAGAGAAACTATATTGTGGTTTGATCCATTGTGCTA